>Ga0123355_10015600_pt1 | contig 11941 bp, 6 predicted proteins | sample TergutEmb28metaG_3_FD_89872 | JGI IMG/M metagenome (GOLD analysis project Ga0123355, IMG submission 89872) | Embiratermes neotenicus P1 segment gut microbial communities from Petit-Saut dam, French Guiana - Emb289 P1 | ecosystem: Host-associated > Arthropoda: Insects > Digestive system > Gut ... | reverse complement strand
TGAGGGAACGACACTGTTCCCTGAACTAGACATCTACTGGCGTCAATCTTTGAGCAACAATCGAGAAGCACGAGTAACAAGATTCTTTAACCGCATGCAAGAGGACGCAAATCTTCTTTTAGTATCATAGAACTCAGCATATTATGTTTTTGTAATGCAATTTGGCACGAGGAGTTTTAATTGGCAGCTTTAACCAAAATCAAAAAAAAACGTAAATTTTTTAATCTGCAGACACGCAGAGATATAATCGGATGGGCATTTGTGTTTCCGGCCTTTAGCATGTTCGGGGTATTTGTATTAGCACCTATTATGATTGCATTAGTAGCGGGGTTTTCGGATTTTAACGGTATTGATTACTTTGGACGTTGGGGTCTTCAAAATTATCGTCATATTTTCACTGAAGATAGATTTAGATTTATACTTTCTTTGCGTAATCTTATATTTTATGTTTTATTGTTTGTTCCGCTCAACCTTATAATAAGTTTTGTAATTGCAATACTTGCCAGCGGAAAGAACAGGAGTAAAAAATATTTTAGACTTGCATTTTATATACCGGCGCTTACAAGCGGTGTTGCCGTGGGTGCGGTATGGTCGTGGCTTCTTAATCCGCAAGCCGGTATTATTAATGAGTCATTGCGGGCATTGGGGATAACTAATCCCCCCAATTGGACTAACAATCCTAATCTTACAATAGTTGTCATTACTATTGTAAGCCTTTGGGGCGGGACTGCGGTTAATATGGTTCTGTTTGTCGCTGCGATTCACGGAGTTAATGAATCGCTTATAGAAGCGGCAAGAATAGAAGGGGCGGGACGGCTAAGAATAGTTATATTTATTATTATTCCGCTAATAAGTCCAATCACTTACTTTGTTGTAACGACTGTTTTTATAGGAGCTTTTCAATTGTTTGATCCTGTAATGATGGTTTTCGGCGATGGCGGCGGTCCGCAAATGAGGGCATTAACACCGATAATGGTAATTAATCGTACGGCTAATACATTATTTTATGGGTTAGGTTCGGCAATGTCTACGATACTTTTAGCTATTGTGCTTGTATTGACTAACATAATTCAATTCTTCAGCAGAAAAATCAACAGAGGAGTTGACGCATGAGTAAAATTTCCGGCACAATAGCAAAAGACACGCCGTCAACAAAGGCATGGCGGGGATTAAGCCCTAAAGCGACCAGGCGTATAATTGAGACGCTTAAATATATAGCTTTGTCCGTATGGGTTATTGTTTGTATATTCCCGTTTTATTGGTCATTTACAATCGCACTTAAAAGACCTGAAATGCTTTATGTATTAGAATTTTTTCCGCGGCATCCCACGCTTAGACCTTTTTGGAATGCACTAACGAATCCAATGTTGTTTGAAGGATTTATAAACACAATGATTGTAACAGGCTTGGCAACAGGGATAAATGTTTTTACTTCACTTTTAGCCGGATATGCGTTTGCCCGTATTAAATTTCGCGGGCGCAAAATTGCCTTTAAAATCATGGAGATGACCATGATGGTTCCTTTCGTAATATTCTTCCTGCCTACAATTATCGTTATGGCTAACTTTCCTCTTGTCGGCGGAAACAATATTCTAGGACAAGGCGGAAGCGGATTTATGAACCGTCAATTGGTCATGCTTGGAATAATGTTGCCGTCCGCCGTGAGCGTCTGGAATATATTTTTGCTAAAGCAGTTTTTCTCGACATTACCTAACGATTTCGGAGAGAGTGCACGCATTGACGGAGCCAGCGAGTTTAGGATATTTGTTCAAATCTATATGCCGTTGATTTTGCCGGCGTTAGCGTCCTTAGCGTTATTTGCTATTCAGGGCGGTTGGAACAACTATCTGTGGCCTAATGTCGTAGGACAAGGACGGTTTAGGGTGCTGACACATGCCATTGTAGACTACTCTTTCCGAGTTCCGCCGGATCCGATAGGAGGCATGGCAATGACTCTTATTGTCAGTTTCCCTATGATAATACTCTTCTTAATAACGCAGAAGTTTTTCATGAGTGGTCTGCAAGCCGGCGGGGTTAAGGATTAAAACGGCGCTTTTAGCTTAGGCTATAAATATATAAAAAACAAGGAGACCAAATAATGACAAAAAAACTAAAACAAAACTCAAAAAAGCTGACGGCCGTTTTTGTCGCGATTGTGCTTGCGTTAAGTGTAGTAATCGTAAAGCCGATTATTCCGCAGGTTCAAGCAAACGGCGGAAACAGTTACTTTATTCAAACGGATTATGATGATGTCGGCTGGTTTAGACCGGGTGTCGAGGTGCCTCCGTTTTTAAGGACGGAAGCGGCGCAGGCAATTGCCCGGCAAAGAATGCGTGCCGCGTATAGAGAAGCAACCGAGGATATGGGCCTTAATATAGGAACGCTGGCCAGAACCAATCAAGCAACGCCTCCCGGACTAATGCCTTTTAACAGGCACGACGGAAGTGTCAGAAGTTGGCGCGGAATAACGCAAGGACTAAATGCCGGTTTGTTATGGGAAGGTCTTGCCATACAAGAATTTGAAGGCGGCAATAACAGATTCCATCAAAGGACAACACTTCGCCACAGTATGCTGGTGCTCGGCTCGATTGCGCCTAACATGCCCGCTGGCGTAGTATACGGTGAAATTTTCCTTGCATGGACGGGTCGCCTCAACAGCAATGTGCAAGAGTGGGGATACCCTATAGGAAACCAATTTTTGGCTCCCGCCGGATCGGAATGGTATGGCTCTTGGATTCAAAACTTTAGAGAAGGGTTTGCCCATATTCCCGTTGCAAGCAACAGTTCGTATGATGTGCATTTTATTTTTGGACGCTCGGTTAATCGTGCTACGGGAGCTATAGAGGGAGCAATTATCCCCGAAATTCCGGTAGGCTATTTGACTCCTTCAAATGCGATGGACATATGGCTTGAAGGTAATAGTCCCGAGTCCATCGCTCAAATGTTTGAGGACGCGATTGACGAATTTGCTACGACTAATGTATTGAGCGACGGAGGATTTGATTTTGGAATACCTTCCGCGGCGGCTAATGTGACCAGAGACGGGAGTATTCTGTATCAAACATTTACAAACGGAGATCACAGAGGTAATATTGACGGTCGAACACGCGAAGGCAAACTTGTACTAAGTCAGCCGCACGGAATAGTGTTCCCGATTTTCAACTGGCAAATGAACGAGTGGGGAAGAGCGGGCGGTTTTGTCGGTGCCGGATTTCCGTTAAGCGGTATTTTTGAGGATGCCGACCCTACAGTCAATTATAGATTCCAAGTATTTTCTCAAGGATTTATGCTTATAGACGAATTGGACTTTGTTGAATTTTTTAGATTAGCTCCGGGAAGAATGGATTTTATGTTGGAAGGTTATGCGGATATGGATTCCGGTTACGCTAATATAGGAAGCAACTTCCTTAATGTTTATAGATATTATAACAACGCGGGCGGCAATTTGGGGATTCCGCTTGATAATGTCCGCCGCATTGAAAACACTAATATTTATTTCCAAGCTTTTGGACGCGGTAATTACCAAACCGCATATATAATGCAGGCGGGAGCGTGGGGTGCCGCGCATTTGATTGCAGGAAGATCATCTGCGATTTATAACGAATTTGGTTTCGGAGTAATAGGCGCTCCTATAAGCAATGAGTTTAGTACGGCAACCGGTCAGCAAATACAAAATTTTCAAAACGGATATATCAATATAACCGCCGGAACTTTTGTTTCCGGGTTTAGAGTTGACAGAGCGGGAGCAAGAATTTCTTTGGATACCGCTGATACGGCTATGTTTGCCAGTATAGCTTTTAGAAGCAGAGTCCAAAGCATCATTGCTTCGGGTGTTGATGTTTATGCGAATCATGGCGGCGTAGTCACTATTCCCGGCGGCGGAACATTCCAACGCTATCATTCTTCACATGGATACGGTGCGGGAATGATGCTTATCAACAGAGCAGGAAACACCTTTGTTGTAGGCGGTTCGATTCTGCAAGCATATTTAGCGGAAGGCGGACCTCAAGGAGCAATTAATACGATAGGTGTTCCTGTAGGTGATGCGTTCGCGATTGATAATGCTGTTTTCCAAAATTTCACACACGGATATTTCACGCATCTTGCTCACGCGAGACCAAGATTTGTTCCGGGGCGTAATGTAAGACCTTCGGACGGACAATTTTTAGATATTAATAACAACTTTGCTGAGATTAGTATTGCTCCCGATACTGTAGGGACATTTGCGGATATAGTTATTGACAGAATACCGATGCGTTTTCGCGCAGGTGCCGGCGCGGCTGAAAGAAGGGCGGCTGTAAGAGACGCTTACGCGGCGGAATACGACAGACTTTCAAGAAGAGGGTTTTATCTTGGGGTAAGTTGCGAGGAGCAAGCCGTCGCGTGGGGAAGCGAGCGGTTACCGCCTCCAGGCGGAACAGCTTTCCACCAAGTGTTTATGCTAGGGGACAGTACCGCGCCGAATTTCCATGGCAGACCTAATCCGACGGTTATTTTCTTTAACGCGCCGCTTAATGAGCATTGGGACGAGGATAACCTACCGTCGGCTTCAAGCTTGCTTGGCGAGATGCAAATAGCGTGGCTTAATTTCGGTTCGATAACCGGACCTGTAGGACTCCCGTTAGCTAATCAGTTTTTCTGGAGAGGCAATATCTATCAAAACTTTACGGGCGGATATATAAGATTGCCCAGAGGAAGTTCGATAGGCGCTGTTCAAATTCTTAACGACCATTTTGATCCGTTCGGACAGATTGGCAATCCTACACTTCCCGGCAGTCCCGCGTATGTACGCGAGAGTGCTGTCGCTGTTGCTGATACAGGGACAGTATCCCCCGACGATTTATTACGAGGTTGGCGAGCACCTCTGTTTAGAGGGGAACTTCATAACCTTGTGCATAGTTTAGTACAGGCTAACTATACTGCTAATTCTTGGGCGGCGATTCAGACGGTTTTTAATAACGCTCAAGCGGTACTAGCTGATCCCGACGCAACGCAACCTGAAATAAATGCCGCCGTTGTAGCATTAGGGGCGGCAATAGTAAACCTTGTTAGCATAGCCGAGTTGAGAGAATTAGTTAATCAATTTAACGGCGTTGACGGCAGCGACTTTACCGTTCCGACATGGGGTGCATTAGAAAGTGCTTTGACTGTCGGCGCGTCTGTGCTTGCTAATCCCGCTGCGACAAGAGAAGCGGTTAATGCGGCAATAGCAGGACTAGAGCAAGCGATAGCCGGACTTGTAGATTTATCTTTGCTTAGAGCGCTAATTGACGAAGTAGAAAGCACTACGCAAGGAGGATATACTAACGAGTCATGGGACGGATTTGTATGGGCGTTAGCTAATGCGCAAGGTGTTGAGAGCTATGATTATTCTACCAGAGGCGATGTCTACTCTGCGATAATTCTGCTACAAAGTGCTTTTGACCACTTAACAACCCAAGCAGGTGCGCCCCTTAACACGAGCGCTTTGACCGCACTCATTGCATTATGGGAGAATGCCGCGCAAGGCAGTCGGCTTACCGAAACATGGATAACGTTACAGTACGCTGTAAGTTTGGCAAAATCAATGTATTCTATTGCCGTTGCGCAAAGCCAAATTGATGATGCTTATGCAAGATTAAGAACCGCTGATGAAGGTCTTTTAGATTATCAAACCCTTCAGAATTTAGTTAACTACTGGGTAAATACAGAACGAGGACATAATTCTTACGAGTCATGGGTAGCATTACAAGAAACATTGCTTGATGCGAAAGCTATGCTTGAAAACGGCGTCAATATGACGGTGGTGCAATTTAACACCACGATGACCCGATTGCAAGAAGCAATTGACGGTTTGAACACACTTGACACTGTTGCTTTACGAACTTTGTTTGATCAATGGAACAATGTCACCCAAGGCAGATACACTGACGAAACATGGGCGGCACTGCAAGAAGCTTTGGCGGAGGCAAGAAGTACGCTTGATATCGGTCCCGGAATTTATCAAGATGAGATTGATGCGGCGTACGATAGACTAAGAGCTGCTATTGGCGCACTTGAAAGCACTTCAGGTTGTGTCGGCGGGTGCGGAACAATTGCTCCTCCCGGAGGCGGTACGGGCATCTTAATAATGATTATGTTAATGATATTGTTTATGATTGCAATCGCAAAAAAACCAATAAAGGAGAAAGCGTAAAATGAAAAAACGTTTATTTAAAGTAGTATTGCCGTTTGTTTTTGCTGTGGTCATGCTTTTTGCCGCATGCAGTTCCTTGGTGACGGGGTATAATTATGCGCGGTATGATGAGAGTTATGAGACTTATGTAAGTGTATTTCGTAATAGAGCTGAAAGAGCCGCCGCAAACAGCGGGTTTAATGCAGCGCCGACTCCGTTTGGTAATGACGGAGCAAGTTGGGATCGCCCCGCAACTTCTTTAGCGCCGGGGATTCCCGTTACACCGCTACCGACTATGCCGACAAGCGGTGTAAGAACATTTGCTCCCGATTTTCCCGCAAGAATAACCGGTGTTCCGGCGTACGGTGATCCGCCAAGAAACTTAAATTCAGCCGAGATAAGTTATTTTATGGATTGGGCGGCGCCGCACATAATCAGAGACTATTCGCATTTTAATTTTGAAATGACGGATAATGCCCAACGAGCCTTGTCTCTTTTAGACACATTCCGCGGTATTTATGAATGGCCCGGGGTTATACGTAACGCGGACGGAGCTATTCTAAACAGAGCGACTACAGGCGCTAATCCTAACATCGCCAATAATAGAGGAGCATGGCGCGGTGACACTATTTCTAACAATCTATTTCACTGGGGATTTGGAGCAATTCAAACCTTTGCTATAGAACTTTACCGCGCTACCAGAGACCCGGGGGCTCGTGAGTTTTTAATTCACTTAATGCGTGATATAGATTTTCATTTGGTTCCGGCGGCTGACTATTTTACGGGGCACAACCGTACGTTGGAGCCGGTCGACCCGATACTTTGGAGGACTAACGCAGAGTGGAACGCTAATGTAGACCTCTGGAACAACAACCGCGCTTTAAGGTATGCGATGTGGCGCGCCCAGCATCCCGATACGGATGAGAACCAATTTGCTAATTGTCCGAATTTTTACAATCCTCCGTTTATAGTGCCGGTTAATAATGTCCTTAGTGACGATTTAATTGAATTAACCAACGAAATAATGGATCTTAGGCCGCTTCCCCACAATCCAAATCAATCCGGCGCCGCGCAGTGGCAGTTAAGAGATATGCCGGTTTTTGATGAATACGGCGTGCAAAAGTGGGATCCTAATGCCTCTGTTCCTACACGTCTTACCACCCATATAGATATTCCTGTGGCGCTCCGACCCATTTATATGAATATGGGTACTCCTGCAAGAATTTGGGGTTCTAATCTATGGTGGAACGGCAGCGACGCTCATGCCGACAGACGTTCTCCTTATTATGACGATGTTATTTGGACGGTTAAGGCATTAATTGACGGCGCGCTTTTGCTTAATTGCACCCGTCAATCACCCGACCTTATGTGGCAGGCAGAAATGTCTTTCAGATATGTTTTAAGCGGATGGACATCATGGCTTGGCGGCGGTATTTTGTGGAATGAAACCCGCCTTACCAAAAATTCTTGTATCAATGGTCCGGCTATGATAGTAGCCACAATGCTTTATGAGTATTATCGTGATAAACCCATTGGCTCTCCGCTTCCTATGCCGTTTTTTGACTCCGGACGCGGCGAGCATGTTCCCTCAAGGATTCCTATGGCGGTAAATCAGTCAAATATAGCGCCGACCCCCGCGGTAGCTTCGAGAGGAGTTTTAACACCGCAACTCAGACAAGAAAAAATGGATTTCTATTTAGGCTGGGCGGAAGCGATTTGGGAATGGTCTAACCGTTATTTAAGAGACCCCATGGACGGAATGTACTGGGATAGCGTTCACCCCGTAATTCATGAAGATCCGGAATTGGTAGCTGAGAATGACCCTCATCATACCCGTACGGACAGGTGGAAGCTTCCTTACAATGTAGGCACGTATCTTGTGGCTATGGCGCGCATGGCAAATCTTCACAGTGCTGCCGGACGTAATGAAAGGGCTGATTATTTCCACAGAATGGCTTCTCAGTCTATGAGAAGCAGTTATCATTACTTTATCTACCGCGACCGTAGCTTTGCGCCCAATGTTGACTTTTGGAATGTACACCATACGTGGTTTAACATGTATCTGGTTAAGGGTTGGTTATATTATGCGCAGGAGTTTAATAATGACCGTTATATGCTTAGACTAAGAGATACAATGGATTTTGCATGGCTCTTTGCCCGTGACTACTTCGGATTTGTACAGCAAGATTGGTCGGGTAGAAATCAAAGCGTTTGGAATATGTGGAATAAAGAAGTGTTGTTAGTTTCCGGTACTTTAGAAATATATTCACTTCTTGGAATTTTCTTTGATCCGGTGCCGCAACCGCCCAGATTAGGCTGGCTCACCTAGATTAGGATGACCGCAAACCTTTTAAAACATAGTCAAAACTTGCTCTTATGCTAGGCTAAACAGAATCGCAAGTAAAATAATCAGCCTTAGAAAGGGTGCAAACTTTTTCTAAGGCTGATTGAACTTAATCCCTTATCAAAAAATAATAATTATTATGGAGTCGCAAAAGTGAAATACAAAAGAATGAGAGACAGAGTAAAAGAGCAAGCAAAGAGCATTAAAGACACAAGAGTGCGAAAAATGTTTTCAGACTGTTTTTTTAACTCGCTTGACACAGCAACCGAAATGCTAGAAGACGGGACAGCCTATGTTTTTACGGGCGACATTCCCGCTATGTGGCTTAGAGATTCAAGCGTACAGATTATCGGATATGTGCCTTATGCTACAGAAGATCCCGAAGTCAAGACACTTGTTAAAGGATTGCTTAAAAGGCAATGGAAGTTTATCCAGCTTGACCCTTATGCTAACGCGTTTAATCATACGCCCCATCCTAACAGACATAAAGACGAGACAAATTTTGAATCCCCTTATGTTTGGGAACGCAAATACGAGACAGATTCGCTCTGTTATCCGTTATGGCTTGCACTTAGATATTATGAAGCAACTAAGGACAGCGAAATTTTTGATACAGAATTTTTCGACGCATTTGAAACAATAATAAATACATTTATTGTAGAACAAAATCACGACACAAAGTCATCGTACTTTTTTAAACGTACAGGAGACTTTGCTTTTGACACTTTGGAAAATAACGGCAAAGGCTCCCCTACGGCAAAATGCGGACTTACTTGGAGTGCTTTTAGACCCAGTGACGACCGATGTGTCTACCATTACCTTGTACCCGCTAATCTAATGGCGGCACATGTCATTAAAAGCTTAGTAAAAAATCTCAAAGAAAACAATCCCGATAAAAAAGTTGTTTTAAAGAAAGCCGACAAACTTGCGGGTGAGATTTTGAAAGGTGTAAAAAAACGCGGAACGGTTAAACACTCCGAATTCGGAGAAATTTACGCTTATGAGACCGACGGCTTCGGCAATCATCTTTTAATGGACGACGCTAATATGCCAAGCCTGCTGTCACTTCCTTATTTTAGTTGTTGCGCGCCCACAGATAAACTTTATAAAAACACACGCAATTTTATTCTAAGCGAACATAATCCGTATTTTTTCAGCGGAAAATATGCATCCGGCATAGGAAGTCCGCATACTCCGAAAAATTATATTTGGCACATTGCGTTGGCGGCGCAACTCCTTACATCAACTGACCCGGAGGAAAAAAAGAAATGCTTTGAGATGCTTATAACAACGGACGGAGGAAAAGGATTTATGCACGAGGGTTTTGACAAGGATAATCCCGCGAATTATACAAGAGAGTGGTTTGGTTGGGCTAATACGCTGTTTGGCTTGGCAGTGGTTGACATGCTAAAATCGGGTTTTAGTTTATAATTAAGGAAAACAGCTAATGAGAAAAAAAATAATATCAATATTGTTAATCAGTGTGTTGGCATTTAGCTTGGGAGTGTTTTTGGCATGCGATAATTCTAACGGGGAATATGGCTCGGACTCATCAATGCAACCCAAAACATTTCTGCTTACATCTAACAGCGTAATTACTCTTAATCAACACGGATTAAGCGGCAGGCTTGAAAGCTTGTCGGTTGTTATGGTCGATACTAACGCCGGCGAGATAAGTGTTCCGGGACGGAACAGCACCGCCTACGAGCGGTACGGCGAAGCATATGTCGCGGCAAATCCTAACGCGTTTTTTGTCGGATTTAATTTACAGAATTTTATTTTGAATAATAATATTCTGACATTAAACCTAGAGCGTGTGAATCCAAGACAAGAGATTCGGCTTGAGTATGAATTGGTAGATTCGATAGCGATAGACAAAGATATTTCATCACCCGATATATCGGTGAGTATAACCGCAAGGTTAGAATGGCAGATGAACTATAACGCTACCTTTAACAGGATATATATAGAGGAGTCAAATAATCAAACGCGTGTAATGATGCTTCCGGTTGACGACGGAGTTTGCATGTTATATCTTGGACTTGGAATAGGCGATACAGTTATTACGGCACAAGCTATAATTGTGTCGGTTGATGACGGCCAAGTGATAATGCGCGGGTCGGAAAAATCAACAATTAATTTAAGTATGACCGAATTTAAGACAGAGCAATTACCGTCGCCGCAGAATCTAAGGTTTAGACTCGGTGGTACGGGTTGGGACAGGAGAACGTTGCTTGATTGGGACTTTATTCAAGATTTTAGTCATCATGTTAATTTTAGAATATACGCCAGACAGACCGGCAGTACAGAGCTTGTACCTGTTACACACAACAATGTGACAGCCTCAAATTCCTTTGAGCTTGGAACGACTACCTCTTATTATCTCGGAGTAGACGGATTTGTTGTAAGGGCGATTGGCGGATTTCATTCATTTTTAGACGGAGTTATAACCGCATATGAAAATTCTGCCGATGCGTTTATTGAAGTGCAAGAGGCCGGTTCTTATTAACAACAGACATCATAACTAAAAATGTTTTTTGCGGCAAAAGCGCAACAAATAAAAATACACAAAAAGAGGAATATTATGAAAATTACTTTCTTAGGTGCGGGAAGCACCGTATTTGTCAAAAATGTATTGGGCGATTGCATTGTAATGCCCGAATTAGGCAAATTTGACATCGCGTTATTTGACATAGACGCCGAGCGTCTTGAGACATCGCGCTTGATGCTTGAAAATATTAACCGCAAGTACAAAGGCAAAGCGGTAATTAAGGCTTATCTTAACCGCAAAGAGGCTTTGCGCGGTGCGGATTTTGTTGTTTGCGCTATACAGGTCGGCGGTTATAAGCCCTCAACCGTCATAGACTTTGAAATTCCCAAAAAATACGGATTAAGACAGACTATAGCCGATACATTAGGTATCGGGGGTATCTTTAGGGCGCTGCGCACTATTCCCGTATTAGAGGATTTTGCGAAAGATATGCGCGAGGAATGTCCCCGGGCACTTTTTATCAATTACACTAATCCTATGTCAATGCTTATGGGTTATGTCCAAAAGGAATTAGGCGTTAGGTCGGTGGGGCTTTGTCATAGTGTTCAAGATTGTGCTAAAGGGCTTTTGCGCACGGTCGGACTTGACGAACACATCCCTACGGCGCGCTGGGAGATCGCCGGCATTAATCATCAAGCGTGGCTATTAAAAATCGAGGACGAAAAAGGTAATGACCTTTATCCCGAAATTAAAAAACGTTCTTTGTCCGGTAAGTATGCGGATAAAATGTCGTGGGATTTGGTAAGGCACGATATGATGCACAGGTTCGGATACTATATTACAGAATCAAGCGAGCATTCGTCCGAGTATTTACCATATTATATTAAAAGCCGCTATCCCGAACTTATCGAGCGGTATAATATTCCGCTGGACGAATATCCGCGCCGTTGCG
>Ga0123355_10015599_pt1 | contig 11941 bp, 10 predicted proteins | sample TergutEmb28metaG_3_FD_89872 | JGI IMG/M metagenome (GOLD analysis project Ga0123355, IMG submission 89872) | Embiratermes neotenicus P1 segment gut microbial communities from Petit-Saut dam, French Guiana - Emb289 P1 | ecosystem: Host-associated > Arthropoda: Insects > Digestive system > Gut ... | reverse complement strand
GGCATTGATGAAGTTACAACCGCTACATTAAGTATTACTTGCAATGCTATCATAATAGTAATTCCCGATGCTACGAGCATACCGAAAAAATCTTTAGCATTTATTGCAATAGACAAGCCTCGCCATACCATAAGGATATACGCAATAAATAAAACTACACACCCCACAAACCCCAGTTCTTCACCTATAATCGCTAAAATAAAATCATTATGCGGCTCCGGTAAATACAAACTTTTTTGTACACCTCGCCCAAGTCCCATTCCAAAGAGTCCTCCTGAGCCAAGTGCATAAAGAGATTGTATCGCTTGATATCCTGTATTAAGAGGATCTGCAAACGGATCTAAAAAACTTGTAAAGCGGCTGTACCAATATCCTGTTTGATCGGAAAAAATGAGAAAACTTACACCTGCCGCACCCGCACCTACAAGACCTACTAAATAAAAACCATTAAGACCTGCTACAAACATAATTCCTATAATTATGCCGGCTACGGTTATTGCCGTCGAAAGTGCCGGCTGTCTTATAATCATTCCTGCAAGTACGATACAAAGACCCAGCAGTGGTAATACTCCTCTGACTAACGACCTTATCCGGGTCGGATCTTTGCTTAAATACCATGCGACAAAAATTATCGCCGCAATCTTTGCAACTTCACCGGGCATGATTGTTAATTCTCCGACACCTATCCATCTCGTTGCGTTGTTTCTTGTTACCCCTAATGGTGTAAAGAGAAGCCCTAACAGTACTATGCTTACAGCCATCGCATACGGAGCAATTACAGCATAAAACCTGTAATTTATAAACGCAGTAACAATCATAAATCCAAGTCCCAAAGCTGCCCATATTATGCTTCTTCTTAAAAAGAACATCGAATCGCCAAAAGTATTAATGGCAACGTAATAACTTGCACTGAACACCATGATAATACCAAAAATGGTAAGTCCAAGCGTCAACACAATTAAGAAAAAATCTCCTGATTTCATGTCCTTTACGATTTTTAACATTTAACTTCCAACCTCGCAACACAATCTTTAAAATGCTTGCCTCTTTCTTCAAAATTTGCATACATATCATTGCTTGCACATGCCGGAGACAAAAGCACTGTATAACCCGGCTTTGCCAACTCAAAAGCCATCGCCACACACTCTTCCATACTTTTTAATATAACACTGTCCTCAAAACCTTTGCTCTTTGCGGTTTTCTCTATTTTTTCCGCTGTAGTTCCAAGAAGCACCAAATGCTTCACTTTGCCTTTAAAAGCCTCGATAAACTCATCAAACTCAAGTTTTTTATCGTAACCGCCTGCAATAAGAATTATCGGCTCTTTTACCGCTTCAAGCGCTTTAACAGACGCATCGGGATTTGTACCTTTTGAATCGTTTATGAATTTCACTCCGCTAAGTTCTCTGCAAAATTCAAGTCTATGCTCAACTCCCGGAAATTCTTTAAGTGTCTTTGCTATCACATCAATAGAAATTCCGGCAAAATATGCGCAAGCCGTTCCCGCTAACGCATTTTCAAGGTTGTGATTGCCTTGAATCAACACTTCGTCTGCTCTGCAAACTTCAAACACTTCTCCGGTTTCGGTTCTTACAACGATTTTATTGTTTTTAACGTACACACCGTACTCTAACTCCGCAAGTCGGCTGAAAGGTACGACCTTTGCTTTGCAATCACTTGCACGCTCATAAACATTTTTGTCATCATAATTTACAACAAAGTAGTCTGTTTTATCTTGATTTTCGAAAATTCTTGCTTTTGCATCGATATAATTTTTCATATTTTTGTGCCTGTCAAGATGATCGGGCGTTATGTTGAGAAATACAGAAATATAAGGTCTAAAAGTCTTTGTCGTTTCAAGCTGAAAGCTACTCGTTTCCGCTATTATCCACGAACTATCGCTCGTCTCATGAGCAATAGACGTCAATGCACGTCCTATATTACCGGCAACAAAAAAGTCCTTTTGTGCGTTTTTAAAAATTTCACCTACAAGCGTAGTAGTAGTAGTTTTGCCGTTTGTACCTGTGATTGCTATAAACTTTCCTTTAGTAATTTCAAATGCAAGTTCCAGCTCACCTATCATTTCACAGCCTCTTGATTTTAAATCCTTTATAAACGGAAGCTCCGGTGAAACGCCGGGGCTTAGTAAAACGATATCAAACTTTTCTGATGTCTCGGGAAGAGTTCCCAAGTAACATGTGATGTTGTTTTTTTCAATCATTTTACGTAATTCGATGTCTGTCGCTTCAATATTTTTTGAATCTTGGACAGCACAATATGCGCCGAGTGAAACCAGTGCATTTAACGCTGCAATGCCTGACCTGCCAAGCCCTACAATCAAAATTTTCTTTTTTTCAAACTTAGTCGTATTAATCATATCAGATGAAACCCTATAACACAAAACACACATGTACATATCCAAAACATTCTCACAACTTGCCTCTCCGACATACCTGAAAGCTCAAAGTGGTGGTGCAAAGGAGACATTTTGAACACTCTCTTGCCTGTAGTTTTAAAACTAATTACTTGTATAATTACAGAAAGCACCTCTGCAACATATATAAATCCAACTATCGGCAAAAGCAGTTCCATATTCATAACTATAACTGCTACTGCAAGACCTCCACCAAGTGCCAGAGAGCCGGTATCACCCATAAATACTTTCGCAGGGTTTTTATTGAAAATCAAAAATCCAAAACATGCGCCTGCAAGTGCCGCCAAGAAGCTTGACGCTTCAGTAAAGTATAGTACTGCACCGATAACCGCAAAGAAAAACGCCACTATAGTTGTTACTCCTGCTGCAAGACCATCCAGTCCATCAGTCAAGTTTACGCTGTTTGCCATTGCAACTATTACAAATGCAATAAACGGAATATATAAAATCCCGAAATCCCAAAGATTGTTTGTACCCGGTATCCAAACATTTGTGCCGAGTTCAGATGCAGTTGACAGATGTACTGCAATAAATACGCCTATCGCAATTTGCAAAGCAAACTTTTGCCATGCTCTAAGTCCCAGATTGTGCTTTTTTACTACTTTTAAATAGTCATCAAGAAATCCTAACAAACCGAACAAAACAAACGCCGCTACGATAAGTATCAGTTTTGAAGATACAGTTTCTGACACAAAGCTTCCAACAAGACATGTCAAAACAGTTGCAGCAATAAAGGCAATTCCTCCCATAGTAGGTGTTCCTGACTTTGCCTGATGAGAAGCCGGTCCTTCCTCTCTTATGTTTTGTCCTGTATGCATTTTTCTGAGAACAGGAATAAGGATTCCGGTGAACAGCGTCCCTGTTGCCATGCCTGCTATAATTAATATTGCTAATTGCGCATATTCCATTGATACACCTTTTACTTACTCAAAAATTTTTTTGACTACGTTTTCCATAGCCATTCCTCGTGATCCTTTGACTAATATTACATCGCCCGGAGTTATGAGTTTCTTAATGTCGGACTCTAATTTTTTTCTGCTTGCATAGTAAATGGTTTTATTTTCACCCATTAAGCTACTTGCTTTTTCATGTATGTGCTTTGCGGCATCGCCTACAGTTATTAGTAAATCTATATTGTTTTGAGCTGCACATTCTCCTATTTGTTCATGATAAAGATAACTCTGCTCGCCCAGTTCAAGCATATCTCCTAAAATCGCAACTTTCCTCATCCCTTTAGTTGCTACAAGTACTCCTAACGCAGCTTTCATCGAATCAGGGCTGGCATTGTATGTGTCGTCTATTACTTTAATACCGTCTTTGCCTTGAATGTTAAGCCTTTTTTCCGTTAACTGTACTTTCTTTAACCCTTCTGCCGCTTCGTCCATGCTGATTCCCATATCCATTGCCGCCGCAATTGCTAAAGAAGCATTAAAAGCATTATGTCGTCCGGGTATATCGAGTTTAAACCTTTTACTTATTTTCATGTGTTCAAGAACAAACTCTATGCTCCCGCTGTCTGATTCTGTAATATCTGATAATATATAGTCACTTTTCCCGCTCAAGCCGATTGTTGCCACTCTATATTCGCCTAAAACGTTATCTCTCGACAAAAAATCACTTTCTTCGTTTACAATAAGCAAGCCTTCTTTGCCTAAGTAGTTTACTATCTCCATTTTTCCTTTGAAAATGTTTTCTCTTCCGCCAAATGTTTCTACGTGTGCAAGCCCTATATTTGTAAGTATAGAAATGTTTGGTCTTGCTATGTCTGCCAATACGTTCATCTCTCCTATCGCTTCGACGCCCATTTCTAAAATGCCTACTTCAATAGTTTCATCAAACGATAAAATAGTTAAAGGTAGTCCTATATGATTATTATAGTTTCCTGCTGTTTTTCCGGTCTTATATTTTTCACTGAATATATGGTAAAGTATATCTTTTGTCGTCGTCTTTCCCGTGCTTCCGGTAATACCTATTTTTTTTATACCGAGATCTGCAGCATAGCACTTCGCTAAACTTTGCAGCGCCTTTGTCGTATCTTCAACTAAGATAACATTTATATTCTTTTCAAAAGATCCTGCATTTTCTCTCGACACCACAACACTTGAAACGCCGTTTGCAATTGCATCCGGTATGAAGTCATGCGCATCGTGATTTTCACCGATCAAAGCAAAGAAAATGTCATTTTTGCTTACTCTCCTCGAATCAATCGATACTCCGGTTACTACGCTGCCGGCATTGCCTTGAAGCAGCTTCCCTGACACGGCTTTTTCTATTTGACTAATCGTTGTTCTTCTCATATTGTTTTACTCCCTATAGACAAAAACATTTCCTTCAAGTTCCATTCTTTCTCCTGCTCTCGGATGCTGGTCAACGACAATAAAGTCTTCTATATATTCTTCTCCGCCGTCGTGGGCAGGTGACATTATATGTTGCAATGAAGCGTTCCCTAATATACGCACTGCTTCACTGAAGTATATGCCTGTGACATTAGGAACTGTTGTCCTGTTTTGATTCATTCTTGTAAGTTCTTCTTGAGTAAATCTCGGTTGAACGTTTAAGTGTCTGAGTGAGCTTGCTATTATTTGTCCTGCGACAGGCGCAGCCGTTAAACTTCCCGACACTACACCTCTCGGATTGTCTACCACTACTAAAACGACTACCTGCGGATCGTCCATCGGAGCCATGCCTACAAATGACGCATCTACACTGCTGAGATATACACCACCTCTTGCCTGATTTGCTGTCCCTGTCTTGCCGCCTACTCTAAAGCCCGGCACTCTTGCATTACCGCCGCCGCTATGCGCAACGGAATATTCCAAAATCATACGCATTTCTTCTACGGTTTCTCTCGACAAAACTTGTCTCACTACTCTTGTTTCAAACTCTTCGACTACGTTACCATCTGCATCTGTAAGAGCTTTTACAAGTCTCGGTTGCATGAGCTGCCCCTCGTTTCCTATTGCCGCCACTGCCGTAACAAGCTGTATAGGTGTAATTGCTATCCCTTGCCCGTATGACATCGTCGCAAGACCTACAGGCCCTGCCGTAGCCCTGTTTTGTATGATAGGCAGTGCTTCACCCGGAAAGTCTATCCCTGTTCTCTCGGTCAATCCAAACAAGTCAAGATAGTGGTAAAACCTGGTTATTCCAACCCTTTGCACCAGTTGTACAAATGCAGGATTACACGAATTGCCAAAGGCTTCCATCAATGTTTGATGTCCGTGCGGTCTGCCGCGACGCCAACAATTCAAAACTGTTCCTGTCACGTTTATTGTCCCTGAACTGAAAAACGGATCTCGATGGCTTGAAAGGTTTTCTTCAAGCGCCATCGCCGCTGTAATTATTTTAAAAGTTGAACCCGGCTCATAAACGTCACTTATAAGGGGATTTCTCCACATTCTGTTCCAGTAAACCACTCTCTCGCTTTCAGTCAATCCCTCAAGATGCTCTGCCATTTCTTGATCAAGCGGCACTCTCGGTGCGTTTGAGTCAAAGTCAGGCACGCTCGCCATAGCTAAAATATCTCCCGTTTGAGGATCCATCACAATAGCCATAACACGATCTGCTTGCGTAGTAACCCGTGCCTCTGCAATAGCTTGCTCTACATAATGCTGTATCACCTCATCAATAGTAAGTACAACGTTAAAACCGTCCATTGCACCAAAGTAGCGTTCTATTCCGTGCGAAAGCCTGTTACCTGTTCTGTCGGCATTTTTTATCCACCTGCCGGGTACTCCGCTTAAATATCTGTTGTATCTCAGTTCTATTCCCGAAAGTCCGTTATTGTCATCTGTAACGCTTCCTAAAATATGTGCCGCAAAGTCACCAAGAGGATAATATCTTGTAACATCACTTGCAATCTCTATACCTCTGAGACGCAAAGCTCGTATCATGTCAGCTTCTTCTCTTTTTACGCCTCTCGTTATTCTTATCAGCCCTCTGTCTTGCGTTATAATATCACGCACTCTGTCAACATCCATGTCGAGTATCGCAGCAAGTTCTTCGGCAGTATTATTAATTTGCCTCATCGCCAAAGCTTCATCATTATGTCTGGTGCTTCTTATCATGTCAGGTCTTGCCCAAACAGAAAAAGCGGCTGCACTTAATGCAAGTACATTGCCGTTTCTGTCATATATCCTGCCGCGAGATGCATCAATCACTACGTCTCTTGTTTGCTGAGATCTTGCCATAACCGAAAGGTCTTGACCGTTAACGATTTGGATCCACCCTAATCTAAACGTAAGCAATCCGCAAAATATACAAATAATTATAAATACAAATACTAATCTTCTTCTTGTCCTGCCGGACACTTGTGATGTCGTCATATTATATTCCTCAATTCAGAGCATGACGTTTAAGCCTCATGGCAAAATCACCGTGAGACCTCTCCCTGTTTTGTAAAAATACAAATTGGTCATGCGACGGATAAATCATTCCCAGATCATTTAACGCTTTTTCTTCAATTACTCTAATATTCGTTGCTGTCTCTATTCTGACATTTAAATTTTCTATCTCACCGCGAAGCGTAGTGCTGTACCTGTTAATTGTGTTTATCTCATGCCTTACGCTTGCTACATATGCTGATGTAATAACTACTCCAATGCACAAAGTTCCAACTAAAAAAATCAGAAAAATAATCTTGATTTTATCTTGTATTGTTATAGTTGCACTTTGAGTTTCCGCCGTAGGTTTCGTTACTGCTTTAGGCTTTAACTCTATACCATGCCGTCTATAATTATCTTGATATTCATACCATTTTTCTGCTGTCATCATTACTTTGCTACCTCTTTTCAACGACCCTGAGCTTAGCACTTCTGGCTCTTGGATTTATTGAAAGTTCTTCATCATTTGAAATTATAGGTTTTTTTGTGATTTTTTTCATGTCTGCCTTTTGACCGCATACACATAAGGGAAGGCTTTTGGGACAAGTACAAGAAGATGTTCGGGCGTTAAATACATCTTTTACGATTCTATCTTCCAAAGAGTGAAAGCTTATGACGCACAGCCGACCACTCTTTGCCAAAACATTGCAAAATGCCGGTATCGCCTTTTCAAGCCCTTTGATTTCATCGTTTACTTCTATTCTTATCGCCTGAAATGTCCTTTTTGCCGGGTGCGGCCCGTCTCTTCTTGCCGCCGCCGGAACTGCTGATTTTATTATTGAAACCAGCTCTTCTGTACTGTCAATCGGCTTATTTGCTCTGGCATTTACTATGAAGCTTGCGATCCTTGATGCCCACTTTTCTTCACCATACGTTCTTATAATGTCTGTAAGCTCTCCTGCTGTATATGTGTTTATTACGTCGTATGCGCTAAAACCAAACTCTGCGTCCATTCGCATATCCGGAAAAGCGTCATTCATGTACGAAAATCCTCTTTCAGGATTGTCAAGTTGAAACGACGACACACCTAAGTCTAAAATTGCTCCGTCCGCTTTGTCGATTTTCAGCTCTGCCAGAACTTCTTCGACTTCAGTGTAGTTGCTTTTTATGAATTTTTTCTTACATGGGTACGCTTGCAATATTTTCTCGGCGGCAACCAAAGCGTCTTTATCCCGATCTATACCTATTAACATGCCGTCTTTGCTAAGTCTTTCGCATATCCCGGCAGCATGTCCTCCACCGCCTAACGTACCGTCTATATACACTCCATCTTTTTTGATGTTTAAAAGCTCTATGCACTCGTCAAATAACACCGATACATGTTTAAATTCCATAATCTACCATTTTCTGTGCCATCTCACTTGGTGTCAGCTCTGTGTTGTTTTCTGCTTTGTCCCACTCGACCTTGCTCCAAACTTCTATTTTGTCCATAACGCCTACAGTTATGAGTTCTTTTTCTATCCCTGCATATTCTCGCAAATCTTGCGGTATTATAATACGTCCTTGCTTATCGATTTCACAATCACATGCATTTGCGTAAAAATGTCTCATAAATTGTCTGCTGTTTATGTCTGTCGTAGGCAGTGCCGCCAGTTTGCTCATAAAACTTTCCCATTCCTGCAAAGAGTAAATAAACAAACATTTGTCCATGCCTTTAGTCAAAACGCAATGCCGACCAAGAACATCCCTGTACTTTGACGGAATGATCATCCTGCTCTTCACATCTATTGAGTTTTGGTATTTTCCCATGAACATCAAACACTACTCCAAGGTAAACATTATCTTACATCACCACTATACACCACTTTCCACCACTTTTCAACTTAATGCAAGAGAAAAACGAGATTACGCCACCACATTTTTGTTTATTTTTTCTATTCTTTTGTCATTATGTACACTTCCAACAATATCTTGTATGCTTTGCGTTACATTTCCCTATATATAGTTTCACAATGTGCAAAAAAATATATCCGTGCATGATTTTTGTAAAAGCAGACCGATTATATTGCACATGAAAAACTCCGCATCAGTGAAGGCGCGGAGCGATTAATAAAATCTTTGGCTGTAATCGTTTTTTTCTTCATAGCAATTTCTTTCTCTTACCCCTCGTCGTTGTCCGGCATCAACCATCACGGTCTGCCATCAACGTTTCGTATATGCGCCACAGGTGACCAGTCAGTGATAGGATTACCACGCAAATTAAACGTCCCACCTGACCTAATCTCAAATTCTGACAAAGGGGATAAGTCGCTGATTTCGTTGTTATGTAGCCATAAATCATTTAGATTCGTTAATTTTGAAATCTGTGATATGTCAACTATCTGGTTGCCGTTTAACAGTAGAACATTCATGTTTTACCAACATTCTCGTAGTACTTCTGCATATAGGTACTACAAACTCACTTGTCTCTCGTTTTTTGATCATCTATAACCTCTCTTGTAGCCCCACTTTTGAATATATCGAAGCAACACTAATCTAATTGAGACTGTCCAGAAGGTTGCGAATTTGCTCTACCATCTCCAAATCGTTCATAGTATTGAGCATAAACTCCATCGGATCTCGGTTTTGTATGGGGTCGCCCCACCTGCCTTCAACGTTCTGTAAATGTTCAACATATGACCAGTCCTGAATAATGTTTCCAAACACTACCAGATAGCGCAATTCTGTCAAGCCTGCTAACGGTGACAAGTCCATTATGAAATTATTAGTTACGCTTAAATACTCCAAACTTGCGAGTTCTGAGAGCGGCGATATATCGATGATTTGATTTTGGTTCAAGTTCAACTGCTCTAACCTCGTAAGTCCTGTCAATGGCGGCAAGTCCTTTATTTGATTACCAAGTAAACTAAGCTGCTCCAAATTAAAAAGTTCAGAAAGTGGCGCCACTTCGACAATCAAATTGTTGTTCAAGCTCAAATGCTTCAAGTTCGTAAGTCCCGAGAGTGGCGATAAATCTGAAATTTGATTGCCATCTAAAATCAACGTTTCCAGATTCGCAAGCTCAGAAAGCGGCGACAAATCAGCCACTTGATTAAGTGGCCAATCGCTGCCGACTTGTACCGCCCCGATACGGTTTCTACTATTCCCTACGCAAAGATGCTTTAAATTTGCATGACTCGCAAGTGGCGATATGTCAACAACTTGATTGTCTTGCAAATATAATCTTTCCAAATTCACAAGATGTGAAAGCGGCGATATATCAATAATTTGATTCCCACTCAACTCTAGTATCTCCAAATTTTCAAGATGTGAAAGCGGCGATACATCAACAATTTGATTCCCCCATAATTGTAATTCTCTCAAATTTGTAAATTCGGAAAGCGATGAAAAATTGATAGTTACATTACGCCCCAAAATCAACGTTTCCAAATTTTCAAGTTCTAAAAGTGGAGATAAATCATTGATATAAGTCGAACTTAAATTCAACACTCTCAAATTCGTCATATACCGTAATGATGATAAGTCGCTGATTCGATTCATACTTAAATTTAATTCTTCTAAGTTTACCATATGCCGCAATGGTAAAATATCTCTATTTCCTAAGCCTTGCATAAACAAGTTCAAATGTGTCAATGTTTTTTCGTACCTCACGCCGTTTATTCGAATGTAATTATCATTTGATGCACATGCGGTAAAGTTAACACTCAACGCTAACAATACAAGTATAAGTATTGCCGCAGTTGTTTTTTGCTTCATGTTAGTACCCTCCTAATATAATCACGCTCATCCATTCTCGTCATACATTTATCTTCGTATGCCTAGTGCGTCCTTTTGGAGATTAGCATTTCGGGTACTCATATTTGCACGAGAAACTTCTAACAAGTTTTGCATCGCAAACATTCTTATGCTCTCGTGACACAGCCCCAACGCCGGAGGTGCCCACTGATAAAAGTTAGGTGCAAATGCCACTTCGTTTGTAAGCGCTGCTACATCGAATATAAATTGTCTTTGAACCGCTATGCTTATTTCTCTTCTTGTATCAGTTCTGAGAGCAAACATCAAAGGTGACTCCATAAGAGTTGAAAGATTGTTTACAGCTGTTGCAACTCTTCCTTCACCGATCCCCATTCCTGCGAGATTGCTTGCTCCCATTCCTACAGCGTTCTCTCCTGCCGATTGCATTAAGGCAAGTGCTACTGTCGCTTTAGGCGCAACAGGTAGTGCTGCTGCCAGCGCCGGATCCGATAGAATTACAAATCCTGCCCCAATACCTATATCTGCAAGCCATAGAAGGGTTTCCAGCTGATCTTGGTCATTCAATGCACATATCAGTTGTTGGAAATATTGCGCAAACATTGTAATATTATTAAGCTCACTATACATATTTCTTTCAAATATTGGCCAAAGTAAATCGTTGGCGACTCGCCTTCCCCAATATTCAGCTTGCGACCCTACTCCTGTCAGGCGAGTTACTTCGGCATCGGTGTAAAGACCCAGTGCCCTCCATGTTGTTATTCCTACAACACCATAGTTTCCGGGTCGTGGCAGATGATGCGCTCCCCTTCCTACAGGTCTAGGTAGTTGCTCGTTTTCCAGTCCCACACTATCCTTCATCGCATTGATGGCTCTATGAATTTCCGAAGTAACAGTGTTGATTGGTTGCCCTACCCAAGTGCCTGTTGAAATATCTCTAGCATCTAAAAAGCCAAGTGCTATCAATCTTGTCTGTAAATCTAAAAGATTTTCAAGTGTCCCGCCATTTGAATGTATTGATATCCGTGTGTCCTCAGCAAACAGTCCTAACGGATCAATGAAAGTTATCGGGTTGTTGCCACAATATCCGTACCAATTATGCCCATCTCTGATCGGGTCTTCCGAGATAAATCTTCTGGTATTTGGATCATAAAAGCGGTTAATCGCATAGTAAATATGCAATACTTCATCGAAAGTATAGCCTGTGAAGTTGTTAATATTATCCAGCCCATGGAAGTTCATATCAAGTCTTGTAGGTATCTGCGGCACTCCCCAGTCATCGTAAATCATATGGAATATGATCTCACCATCCGATGTAGTTCCGAAGAGGTTACTGAATATTAACTGCTCTCCGTGATACCATACTCTAGTCGTAATATTTCTTGCTATGTCAGAGCCTGGGTTTTCTCCCGGGTTAGTGCCGATCCTCTCT
>Ga0123355_10015598_pt1 | contig 11941 bp, 14 predicted proteins | sample TergutEmb28metaG_3_FD_89872 | JGI IMG/M metagenome (GOLD analysis project Ga0123355, IMG submission 89872) | Embiratermes neotenicus P1 segment gut microbial communities from Petit-Saut dam, French Guiana - Emb289 P1 | ecosystem: Host-associated > Arthropoda: Insects > Digestive system > Gut ... | reverse complement strand
TGTGGCTAAGAAGCTGGGAGAGAATGCCGCCAGGGAAACTGTAAGGCAATTGTTAATAATGCTTGGAATAATCGCTGTTGATGGTAATGATTGTGCCAAGGCATTGGATTTGCCTATCCCAGATTTCGAGGATGCCTTAATCACTGTCTGCGCCGACAAGGAAGATATTGACTACATTGTTTCCAATGACAGGGTATTTTTACAACTGGAGCAGCCCTTTACAACTGTGGTAGGCACACAAGAATTGCTTGGGCTTGTATAGGGAGAAGGTGCAATTTATGGCAATTTCTAATTCCATCATTTTGCAAACTGACAATGAGCAAATAACTATAGTCAAGCCGTTAAGGAGTTCCCTGCTTGATGCACCAAAGCTACAAAGCGATGGCTATGAGGTAGCTAGGTTTATGGAAAGAAAGCACCGAGAAAAGATGCTTGAAGATGGCAATTCCTGTTTTGAGAGGCTTACCAGATGAAAACTGAAATAAAGATTAGTCGCTGGGATGTTGCCGAAATACTGGAAACTAAAGAAGATATAGACATCTACCAAGAAGTGGCTTATGAGAGCAATGACCCTATCCAAATTGAAAAAGCCCTTAAAAATGTTGCCCGTGTCCAAGGGCACATTGAAAATAGGTGAAAAAAAGGCACTCTTTGCAGTGCCTTTTTGATTGATTGAAAGTTAATTTTCATCACTTGCCCATAACCATAGCCTTACCACAATCACCACAAATGATGTTAGCCTCCTTGGTAGCTCGGACGATTAAACCACACTCCAAGCATACATATTTACGGGATGACTGCCTGGTACGGGTGACGGTTTTTTCTTTCCCATCACTGCCAGTAACAGTAATCTTGGGAGTGCCGTCACGGTAGGTTTTCATGCGTTCCAGCTTAAAGCATCCGGCACGGCAATGCTTTTTAACAAGTGCCGTAAATTTTTCTGATGGCTTTGTCACGCAAAAGCCGTATTTCGGGTCTTTTAGGACGATAAGCCCCCTTGCCTCGGCTGCATCCTTAAACTTTTGATTATGGTATGTTCCAGAGCGGCTAGTGTCCTGTACCCCATTCTGGATATTGAGCAAATGGCACATTTCATGTGCCAGCGTGGTAATGACCAGCTCCACCGGGCGGTTAAGGTATTCAGCACACAGGTTGATTTCACGAAACCAGGCATTGTCTTTACTGCTCCATACTTTTGCAACGCTAATCCAACCATAAGCCCCGCTTGTGTTATCGGTTAGGATTGTAATTACTGGCCTTTCAAGCTCGTTGTTAATGTAGGTTTCATTGAGAAGCTTAAACATTCGCTGTAGCTCATCAATCGCACTTTGGATGGTGATTTGACCTTTAATTGTCTCCACCTCCCTTCTGTGGCGGTGATGGCTCACCCAGGGTTTGCGCCAAGACAATTGAGGCTTGTAACCCTTCAAGTAAGCTCGTTAGTTCATTAGCAGCATGGCTTTTATTAGATTCCAGTTTCTCCAAGTGCTTCTTGAATCTGCTGACCATTTCCGGCAAGACAGCTTCATCCATGCTAACAAGCTGCTGATAGCCGCTATAGCGGGCTTCTAATACTTCTACCTGGGCTTCCAGCAAAACCCTGTAAGCATCAATAAAAGCACCCACAATCTGACCTGCCTGGTTTTCCAGGGCAGACATATTGGAAACTACACAGTTCCAATACGCATCATTCATCTCTGCCAGTGCCAACCCGACTTTATCAAGTTTGACCTTTTCCATTGCATCACTCCCTATAAATTAAAGAACATGAAAATTAACTTTCAAATCTTCAATATACCCTGATTTATGAGGATTGCAATATTATGATTAGGTTATGTAATATGGGTTTTTCTTGGCTCGGCAAAACCCGAATGGGGTTAGCAGTACAATGTCTTTAAGGGTGGCAAAGTCCTCTGGCTTGATGATTCTGGCGGCCTCGGTGGATTCATTGAGGCTATGCCCTCGTAGGATGTCGGTATCTGCGCCCTCGTAACTCTGACCTGTGGTAATCCTTGCCCGGTCATATGTCCCAACTAAGCGGCTGAAATACTCCTGGGTTTCCTGGTCGGCAGCACTCAAAATTGTTTTGTATGAGCAATTATCTGTTATCACTTTTCGCAAGGCTTGACCGTAGATAGCATCCAATTGGGCTAAACTTTGGATTTCCAGGCAAAACACTATCTTCTTGCTGCGTAGCGTAGCCAAACCGTTTACAGCCTCCACCTTGCCCAACCGTGGAAACTCGGCTAGGTAAAATAAAATCGGTGTAGCTTGCCAGTCTGGGCGGCGTTCAAAGTGCTTTAGAAATTGATTGACTATAGTGGTGGTAAGCGGCTTCCATTGTTCCAGCCTATCTTCTGGAAGCTGCAAGAAGATGTCATAGCCCCTTTCAAGGTCGTATGGGGTGATATTTTTCTCCCTGGTGAGACAATTTCTAATCGCCGGGTCTGTAGCAAAAACCATGATATGATTCGATAGCTCCGCAAAAATACCTGTGAGTGTTTTAACATCCATGCCCGAAAATTGATTGACAAACAACCGGGCTTCTTCTGCTTCGCTTTCTTGAATCTCTGGTATAAGCTCAATAACTGGTCTGTATTGCACCAGGTTCATAATTTCCGCAAATGAATACCCCTGCTGGTAGTAATGCAGTATAGCCCCGGTAAGAATATTCCTCGCTCCTTCGAGCCAAAACGGGTCTTTAATCTCTGGTGGCCTGGGGATGATGGCAAAAACAATTTCCCGTACATCCTCCACCAAGTTATGACTGCGGCACAGGAGATAAAAAGGGTCAAAGCCGTATGATGATGGGTCTAGGGGGTTGAAAATCTTTAGCATTGGGCGGCTATCCTTGGTCTTGGTTGCCAATTCCCCCTTGATGTCGATAGCAAAAACCCGTTGCCTCCATGCTCTGATTGTGGGGATGGCAATACATGAGCTTTTGCCACTGCCAACACCGCCGATGACTAAAATATGTCCGTCTGTGTTTTCATCTTTCGCCAGGTAACGCCAGCGGTGTTTTCCAAACACAAACCCTTTGATAGCTTTGGAAATTAGCTCTTTGGGTGGTTTAATGCCTAGCTCCCTGCGCTCTAGGTTCATAAAATCGGCGGTGAGTTCACAAATGGAGTAAATAATTGACATAGTTGAATAATAACTTTCAAAACATATGGCGTGGTTATCTGCGCCGCTCTCTATCCTTATCCTGGCTTTGCTGGCGGTCAGGCTCGGCTAATTTTTTCAAGCGGTTTTCTGCCTCTGCAATTGTTACCCGGTCAGTCAGGCTTAGTTTTCGGGTGTGGTCTTGGTTATCAGCCTGGGAAGGTTCGGCTTTTGAATGTTCCCGTCTATAATGTTCCTCTAACTCACGCTGGCGTTCGATTAGCGGCTTAACATCACGCACTTGCGCCTGTTGTCTCTGGGCATCTGCCCTATCCCGGCTTAATTCATTAAATTTATCTTGTAGCTTGCTAGGGTCAGAAACCCCATGCTCCCGGCGCAAATAGCCCTGGGCTTGCTCCCTAGAATGGGTCAGTTTTTCGATGCTACTATCAAGTTGTTTCCGGGCAGTTGAAACTAGCCCCTGGCGTTGCTGTTGTAATTGCCGGATTTGCTCGTCATAGTTACGGATTGTCTGGACTGATTCACTTAAATCCTCGTGCATCGCATCCAACCGCCGTAAGGTGTCTCTTAACTCGTTTGCATGATGTCTCTGCCTTTTGATTTCTAGCTCTAACTCAATGTATTCATTTCTGATACCAGATAGGGTAAGGGGTGGCTGGGTTTTAACTGGCTTTGCTGGGGTATGGTCAGCCTGGGGTTGCTCGGTAGGTGGCTGGTGTGCTACGGGCTGGGATTGGATGGGCTGTGCTACCTTCGCCGGGGTTGGTGTGACGGGTGGTTGATGTGGTCTAGGTTGGGATTGGGCGGGCTGGTTTACCTTCGCTGGGGTTGGTGCAACAGGTGACTGTTTTTGTCTGGGTTGTGATTGGATGGGCTGGGCTACCTTCACCGGGGTTGGTGTGATAGATGGTTCTTTTTGTTTGGGTTGGGATTGGATAGGCTGCACAGGCTTTGGTGCTGGTTTCCTGATGGGTTGCTCTGGCTGCTTCTTCTTTGGCACAACGGACTTTGCGGGCTTTGGAGTGGGTGCGGTATAAAGCACCTTCGGCTCTGGCTTTGGTTTGTTTTTCTCCATCCGTACATTCTGCGCTAAAATGCGTAACTTTTCTAGTCTCTCAATTTCTTGCTTCTCCAATTGCTCTAAATCCCTGATTTCTCGCTGGATGTCTGCTAATTGTGTGTTGCGGCGTATGATTTCCTGGTTTTTATCACCTAGCTCAGTACGCCCGCTCCGCTTTTTAGCCTGGTGAGCTTCCCAGCCTAAATGCTTAGTTGGTTCGATTGAAAGCCCCTGGTCGGCGTAACTAAGATGTGTTACCCTGCGGTCACTTCCAATTCGTTCAAACTCACGATTACAGACAGTTGCCCAAGCCGAATGCCACCGCTGGGCGTTATCTTTATTATCCCAATCAGTCATGCTGATTTTTCGGGATTTGAAGTCACCGCTTTTTAGCGGAATACGCTGACCTCTCTTGTCCAGTATGTATTCCCGCTTGGCTTTCATGCCCCAATCGCCATTTTTCTCTAATGGGCGCATGGTTAGTAAAATATGGGCGTGTGGGTTGCCGTCTCCCTTGTCGTGGATTGAAATATCCGCACACATGCCCTTGTCTACGAACTGTGATTGTATATGTTGGCGTACCATCTGGATTTGAGTTTTGCGGTCAAGATTAGTGGGTAAAGAAAATTCAACTTCCCGTGCCAATTGTGAGTTACTGGCTTTTTCAACTTGCTCAACAGAGTTCCACAGTGTTCCCCTGTCCATAAATGTTTTTGGGGCATGTGACGGAAGCAAAATATCAGTGTAAACAACACCCCGCCGACTGGTGTAATCATGGGTAATACCATCATATTTATTATGCAGTTTCTCCCCAGCCCGGTATGCCGCCGCCGCAACAGCGGATTTTCCGGCAGACCGTTTCACTATTTTGCAATGATGGTGTATGACTTCCATAATAGTTCACCCCCGGCCTAACGCTGTTTTCGCTCCCTCCTGTGCTCATGTGTGTGCTCTTGTTCTTGGATTGGTTTAGTCAGATTTTCAAGCTCATTTTCTGCCTTAGTAATCGCCATACGGTCATTCAAGCTGGCGTTTTTATCTGGCCTTTCGCCCCGGCTTTTACTGGCGGTATTTCTGGCATCCTCCGGTTCTCGGCTATGGACAACTCTATATTCCTGGCCTATCTCTTTTTGTTGCCCCTCTAGCCCTGCTATCTTCTCAGGTAATTCTTTGATTTTGTCTTGAAGCATGGTTAAATCTCGGTCAACACTCTGCCACTTTCCAGGGATTCCATCTGGCTTAATCTGATAATCGTTGTACAACTTTTTGGCTTCACCACTTTTTTTGGCTTTCATGCTCATTATTTTTTCTTCGTGGTCGATTCGTTTACCCATTTCCAGTAAGCCGATGTCGCCCCGTTCGTGATTTAGGTTTTTGATTATGTGGTCGTACCGCCCCAATGTCTTAACCCTATCCTCTAAGTCACGCTTAACTTGTAATAATTGCTCAATATCATAGCTTAAACCACTTTGCTCTAGCTGGGTTCTTGCAATTTGGATTCCTATGTCGATGTATTGATTTCTAAGCTCATCCAAACTTCTAATTTTTGTTCCTGACTCGGACAATTAGCCACCCCCATACCTTTATTTTTTTCCTGTGCCGCTTTCTTTTTCTGCATGAAGCAGTAACAAAAAGCGGCAACGCCCTTCGGGGCTTCGCCCCGCCATCTCTCCGCATGGAGCGCACAGGCACGTTATAAACGTGTATCTGTGCGCCCTTCGGGAACGGCAGCCGGACACCTTACATAACCTTTTTGTGATTTCGCCAGCGGTTTTTTGTGGCTGGTCCTCACAACTTCGTAAATTTCCAACTGCTATAATTTATTCACGATTTCATAATTGTTGCATATACTAAAAATAATTAAAGAGGTAGAGAGGCTCACCATGCCATTAACCGATTCTGATAGACTTAAAAAAATACAGGAGCGCAAGGCGCAACTGGAAAAACAGGAGAAGGCAATCATCAACCGGGAGAAGGAAAAAGCCAGAAAAATAGAAACCCGCCGAAAAATCATAGTCGGCGGGATGTTCTTGAAATATTTTCCTGATTTTGCAACTCTAACGCCTCAAAAAAACAATTCAGAAAACGATGTTGCGTTTGCTTCGTTGGCTAAGTTTTTAACCTGGCTGGCCAGGGATAAAAAGAATGATGCATGGGCGAAATCCGCAATTAAGGGTGAATGATTTAATCAAAAAATCAATGGTTAGTAATCCCCTGTAACGGCAAGCCAAAATGTCACATAAGCGGCTTGAACCGAAATAAAAACGGCTCGCACCCAGCCAAGCTAATGATGCTTTCCCCCACCCTTAACCGGGCTATATCCCAATCCTCAACCACATGTGCTACCCGTGAGTTTTCGGTTAGGCCCTTGGAGTGAACCGATGATAAAAACGCCTCGATTTTTCGATTCATCCCAAAAACGCCTTGTGTGTACTTTCGTGAGACTTCATCATTCAAACGGAAGCAGACTAGACTTGAAAAACCAGATAAAATACTCTCGGCTCGATGCTTGCCGTAGATTTCATATATCTGTGACACATTTTGAACGCCGATAACCAGCTTCAACCCCAAGCCCCGCCCAAAATTAACGGCATCATCAATATGTTGTAGGTTTGGTACTAGCTTAAACTCGTCACAAATTAAAAACACATTGCCGCTTTTGGTCTTTCTTGATAGTGCTTCCTTGATTGCCAGGTCAAATAGAAGCCGATAAATCGGGGTTAGTGTGTTGCCAATACCTAAATCATATTCGATAAAAACACTTCTGCCGCCTTTTTCACGCACCAGCTTTCTCATAGATAAATTGCCTTTTTTGCGGAAATTGCCTATGAAAATCTCTCTGATAACCTGTTGTAGCTCGGAAAAAATACCGTATGCCAAATTATCACTGCCAGAAAGGTAGCTGGCGATTGCCTTTAATTCGGGATAGTCTTCCAGGGCTTCTTTCATCACCGGGGGGCTACAAACGTCAAAAAAATTGCGCAACGCCAGGTTGTTTATATCCCCGCCCTCTGCATAAAGCATTTGGAGGCAAGCCGCAAATAAGTCCTTGGCGGCGTTTGGAAAAAATGGCTCTTTTGCATCCCGCAATTTCTCAAAAAACAAGCTCCGGGCTATTTCGCTAATGCTTTCCTCTAGCTGGCCTTTTTCAATCTCGTTAAATATGTTCCAGTGGTCGCCCCTTGGGGAAAATTCGTTGCTGATTACTACATCCTTTGGCCCTGCAAAGGCTTCCCGAAACTCACCCTTGGAATCAAAGACAATCATAACATCATCTTTGCCCATCTGCTTCTTGATTTGGCTGATGAGTTGCATAATGGCGGTTGTCTTGCCCATGCCGATACTGCCAAGAAAAGCTACATGCTTACTTAAAACCCCATCGTCAAATCCTATCGTATTGTCATTGCCAGTAAACTTGTATTTTGACCCGCCAATACTCGTAGATGGCGGCGTTTTCCGCAGTTCTAAGCCTTCATATACCTTGCTTTCGATTTTCAATTTAACACCTCGTTTTAGTGGTTTGATGGCTATGCTTTTGGTTGTTAGTTGTCATTTTATTATTATTTCTACACCCATAAATCAATTGCATGGTCGCCCATTTCCTTAATATCGCTAACCAATGCGCCCAATTCAGTCATCATTAGGTTAGTGTCCTTACTTGGTCTGCCGACTAAAGCACACATCACTTTAGCACCGCCCAAATTGCCGATGCCCTCCCCTATTGTTATTGGTGCGCCTGTAGCTTGTGATGAAAAAATTTGAAGATGGAATACAGGTCTGCGACAATAGCCAATTAAGGCAAGACCAATGATGATAAAAACAATTACAAAGAGAATAGCAAGTGCTTCAATCCCCAAATTATACTGCATCCCAAAACCACGCCACATGGATTGAAAGGCTCTAAATTGTCTATAAACAGGGAGCGGAAGAATCAATGCCAAAATGCCGAAAACTAACATGATTAAGTTGGTTTTTGTGCCATAGTAAGATGAAACACCAGATACTGTGTTTATATCAATCTCGATAGATACACGGTTTTGTATGTCATTCCCCAGAATTGCCCTGCATTGTCTTTCAGTGCTTGACCGAAAAAAATTCCTTGTTCCTGTTATAACGGTATCAAGCAAATTTGCTGTCTTTGCTAACCCATGAAAAATAATCCGTTTATTGGTTACAGTCAAAAAACCGTCACAACTGGGGAAAAGCATCTCTGTACAGTGATACGACTTGACTTCTTTTTCGGTTTTGGAGGATTTTGTTAATTTGTAGTTTTGCATCCGTAAACACCCTCGTTCCATATAAATGTCTAGTAAACAATATATGCTGGGCTAGTCTGACTATGCCATGCGAAGCGGTATAATGTACCATACAACATAACTTGTGATGTATGCTCTGTGGTAAAGCTCATGGCATGAAGGGTTATAAATCATACTGTGCAATATGTTGTAAAATACATGGTACAATGTCATGTAGTTATTACTTAGCCGCTGAAAGATATTTATGGCGAACAATGAAGATTTCAACACAACTGGTAGAGAGCAAAGAAGACAAAAAAGGCCAACAAGCCACGCAGAAAACAAGACTGACACGTTAAACCCACCAATAAATCCATTTGATACGCCCTTACCAGCCACAAATAAAATTAGCCAACCGCAAACAGTGGCTAATGATGGTTTAGGGGATATACCTGTCTCAAAAAGGCAGGGGAGAGATAGCACTTTTTATTTATCAAATGATGTACTAGAAGCCGTTGCAAACGCCGCCAATCACCGGGGAGTTAGCAAAAGTAAGATTGTAAACCATGTATTAAAAAGAGTTCTGTTATTGGAATATAGTAAAGGACAAAGCAAAAATTTAGCGGGGCAGGAAAAAAATTAAAGTTTGTCCTTCATACCGCAAAGCTGCTCATTCCAATCTTTATATTGGCTCTCTGGCTGAAAAACCCTGACGTTGCTGTGTTTTGATAGTGCTTGATTGATGAAGTTTTCTCCGGCGGTGTCGTTGTCCACACACAAAACAGGGGTGATTGATACATCAAGTTTTTTTAGGGTTTGTTCAAAAATATTTTCCTTTAGCCCTGCCAGAGAAACAAAAATACAACCATCAAGCGGCTTGTTCTTTAGCCTTTCAATAACCATAAATGACAGCAAATCTATGGCACTCTCAAAAAACAGCGCATACTTAGCGGTTGCGCCTCGAACCACGGTATAGCCATAACCGTTAGCACTGCCTTCTTTTATCCCTTTGAAGCGGTTTGTGGTGAGTGTTCCCACGACTTCTGCCCCTACAATTTGCTTTTGCTCGTCATAGATGGGGAATAGAGCGTTGTACATTTCCTTTGGCTGCCCGGTGCGTTTGTCTGGGTATGTAGTCACTTCTTGAAACAATAACCGCTCGTTGATGAGGTGCTTGACTATCGAATAATCAATTTTCCGTGCCTTGCACAAGTAGGCAATAACCCGATTATGTTTTTCAGAGAGCGTTACACCTTCAAGCGAGAAAGCCGGGATTTCATGGGCTTCTGGCTTGTCTGGCGGTCTAAAGCTGGCTGCCCCGGCAAGCTCAGACATGGCATCACGAAAATTAAGATTGGGTTTTCCAATCTCGCCCAGGTATTTTGTCAAAAAATCAATAGCGTTGCCTGTCTCATTTCTGCCGTTCCAATAAAATGCATTATCTGTGAAAACCAGTTTTCTATCGTCTCTATAGCGGTAGCGGCTACCTTCTTTGACCAGTGGTACACCAATGCTCATTAAATACTCGGCTAAGTTGGCTTGACGGGCCAGGTGGATTTGTTCAGGTGAGTAGCGTTCTTTGCTCATAGCAGCAATCCTCATAGTAAAACGGGTTACTACATGAGTATTCGGCCTGGATAGCCATTAGTATTCTTTCAATGTCACCGATGATGTATTTTGATAGGGTTTTGCTACACTTCATATAGTTCTTTCAGAAAAAACAGTTGCTTGGATAAACCCTATTATACCAGCCTCGTCAGTGACATAGCGGCCTTTGTTGAAAATTATCTTTCAATGGTAATAACTTTATCGTGACTACGAAAAAGCCCCATGCGTTGCAATGCATGGGGCTTTTGTAGCCGCTAATCTTGTGTAAGAAAATTTCTTAGCTTCTCTGCAACTTCCTCATAGGCGAACCAAGCCAGCAGATTCTGGTTTGTGTCCTCTAGGGCAAGGGGGTCTTTTTCATCCCACTTGTCTCCAAACAGTTCGGCAATTGAAAGCCCTGCATCATCTAGCAACGCATAGAGAAGTTGGCTTATTTCTACCTTAAAACTCTGATAAAATGCGGTGGTTTCGCTGTAGTAAATGAGGCCATTGACTACTCCACTTGATAGGCCATGACTAATATCATCCAGTCTGGCTAAAATATTTGCTTCGGCTACACCTTCATAATCTTTGCTATCCTCAATGATGTCTAGTGCAACATATTTATATAATTCGTTGCAGTTCGTAAACTCGTGCAAATCCATGAGTTTGCTTGAAATTGTAACAACTTTCGTTTTTTCGCTCATAAAACCTTTCTTTCTGAGCTAATAAATAATTTCAGCGAATATTCTAATCGCTTTAGCATGGAAAAGCTCCTGATAATTCGGCAAATCAAGGCCGCAAAGCGTTCATATAGCCTTGATTTGCTGCATTTCGGGGGCTACGCTAAGTAAGCGATTAAGGAATAAATCACTGTTTAACATAACTACAAATAAGGGCTTTTGCATTGATACATAGGCAAAAACACAACTGCCAAAGGACACCTTTAAGCACTAAGAACCCCTAAAGGGGTTGAGAACCCAATAACGCTATCAAAGTGTAAGCCCGTTTTCTCCCGGCACTTTTGCACCATGATGGCTATTCCAACTTACGAATACTCCGTAAGTAGGGAGCTACCGTCCATCGGTTGCGGTTGCTGCTCCTCTAGTTGAGTTGACTTTACTTACCTGCCAGCGGCATACCTTGGCATAGTCACCCACCAAGTAGGGCTTTCCCTCTTTTTTTATATCCCGCTTTGTTTTGCGGTGGCATTTAATAATAAAACCGTTGGGAAAGTGGTACTTGGCTACCAGAACGGCTATGTTACAATAACCTATGTAACGGTTTTATTGCACGAAACCAACGCCCCCTATCCGACTAAAGATTAGGGGGGCTTTTTTTGCGTTCAGGCACTAAAAAAGCCCTTTCGTTGGTGGCAGATGCATCCGAAAAACACATTTGGCAAATGATTTCTCATCTACCAGCCACGAAAAGGCTATTTATACAATAAAATTGTATTGCGTTAATCGAATTTTTACAACCCTCATTTGCCAAAGAGGTTGGTAATTTGGCTATTACAGTAAAAATCTTACAAGCTGATTGTTGCACTGTCAATATAGCAAAACCGCATCAAACTATACCAATTTTATGTTTCGACCCATTACCCAGCACATCATAAAACCAGACTGCATATACTAATAGCACAAAATTTAATCGAGGTGGTTAATGGCCGCAACCAACACCAAACACAAGATAGGAAAAATTACTTACATAATCTCAGCCACACATAGCGAAAGCACCAGTAAAACCATAGAAAACAAAATTGAAAAGCTAATCACAAGAGACTTAATCGCACAGGAGTACGCCGGAAACACCAACAGTGAAAATTCAAAGATGAACAAGCAAGCCAGATAGGGTATAATCACTACACACTCTATTTGGCTTGTTCGCTGTGAAGGAGGAAAAATGAGCCGAACAAGCTATAAAATAACAGCGT
>Ga0123355_10015597_pt1 | contig 11942 bp, 10 predicted proteins | sample TergutEmb28metaG_3_FD_89872 | JGI IMG/M metagenome (GOLD analysis project Ga0123355, IMG submission 89872) | Embiratermes neotenicus P1 segment gut microbial communities from Petit-Saut dam, French Guiana - Emb289 P1 | ecosystem: Host-associated > Arthropoda: Insects > Digestive system > Gut ... | reverse complement strand
GGCACTGCACACATACTTCGGAAAGTACTAATGTAAAAGTACAATAGATTCAACACTGAAACTAACGATATAAGCACCATGAATAGTAACAACAGAATAGCTGCAACAATGTATTCCCTAGGGACATGTCTCAGGAATATAAGTATAAATACCCTGCATAAAGGAGATGATAATGATGATGATGATGATGATGATGATAATATTTATTAACTGCAATTGGGTTGTCACCCGGTGGCAGTGGTTATTTTACATGTACACAAAATATGAATCTGGTTACTAATAAATTTAAGTCGGGAGGGCTACATGAGAAGCATGTAGTGGCAACTTGGAATCTTGGGAACCATCTCAGCATTTGCTTATAGACACAAGGATACCAAGAAAAACCTGTGTCGAGGTGGCCGGTGGCTGGACCTTCCGAATACTAACTTCTAGCCAGCAGTCCGGCATCGAAAGTAAAAACGGCAATACATACGTAGTACAAGTACGCATGAGCACATTATATGACAACAATACACACAAGACAACTAACAACAATACACACAAGACAATTAAACAACTATGAACGCAAGATAACTTAAAATGAAACATGTACAAAAGGTGTATAGTTTCTAGTATTTTTTCCACACACACTCATAGCACTCCCGCTACCAACCCAGTACTTCACTTCTCACCACTTTACTATATATATAAACTTTTCCCATAAAACCTCTTCCCCCCCCCCTCCCTTCCCTGCACTTCACTTCACTTCTCTCCATTTTATTTCATTTCACTACACTTGTAATTACTCGGCAAGTAAACACAGTTTCTACGCAATTACAGTCTTACTAAAGCCCTGCCCTAATTCGGTTTAAAATGAAGGAATAGGAGAAGGAAGAGTAGACATAAGAATTAAACTAACCAACAAAGGAAAAAAGCAACGTGTCCTAACAGACCTATTTTGCAACCTCATTACTGAGTCTTTACACCTTTCAAATACACGTGTCTCTTACCTGCGTCTTGTGGCAACATGAATTCGAGATATAGAGAGGTTTGTTTAGACAGGATGTGTGCAAGAGCACGGAGTTACTCGTATACCTAAAAATTTACCTGTATTTCGTGTTCCCCACCTCTTACGCTACTTCAACTGAGATAAAAACAAATTCAGTCAGATAAACGGCAAAGTAGTTGTTTTCTTCATACATTCTCTTAGCAGAAATCCTCCGATAATTTATACGCGTGTTCGGGCCATTCTTCTTCGCGGAGGACAGTGTTACTGGAAATGTGTACCTGGACATGTTGGAAACCTGGTTAATGCCACAAATCGCGAATGAGGAGGTACAGGGGTACATTAACCAACAAGACGGGGCCCCACTACATTGGCATAAGGAAGTCCGGGAGTACCTAAATGAACACCTGCCAGGTCGATGGGTTGGTCGTGCAGCGGACACAGACAATACTTTTGCACCTGGCCATCCCGGTCACCAGACCTGACAGTGTGTGATCTCTTCCTGTGGGGTTTCGTCAAGGACAATGTTTATGTCCCACCACTTCCAAAGACACTACCAGAATTGCGAGAGCGCATCAACACCGTAATCGGGACCGTAACACAAGACACGCTTGAGAGGGTTTGGCGGGAATGGGAGTAACGCGTGGATATCTGCCGTGTCACACAAGGGGCGCACATCAAATGCATTTAAGGTCACTATGAAACTGCAAACATTCGTCTTTCAAATGGTAGTAACATCATGTATTTCTGTACAGTATTTGTGGAAATATGGTTTTGCAAAATCCTCCGATAATTTATACGCACTCTGTACAATAAAGGCGTCTTGCATCAATATGCTACCATATGTGAACGAGTGGCTGAGTTGGTTTTTGGTAAATACTCGTCTATAATATACTGTTATAACAATTCCTTTTCCCATCACATGATAACCTTAACAAATATTGGAATGCCGTAGCACATTCCAGTCCAAATCCTGCCCATAGCATGTCTAACATTTGCCGAAATGTCGGGACATATTCTTACCTCTCCTCGGCCCCATTCGGAAAACCTACGCATCACAAATTTCGGGAGATATTCTTGCCTTTCCTCGGTCCCATCCTGAAAGCCTTCACAGCACAAATGTGACGTTGACATGTTATGTAATAATATGGCACATTATTTACAAAATTTATAAATTCTCAAATCGATGTTTACGACAAAACTGCAGTAGAATTATTTAAACAACAACTTTTTAGTGTCAGTGTGGACCGATAGCCTAAGGTGAGAGTATTCTGATGAACAGTAACTGTACTGTTTACACAAGGCCAATATAAAGATTACACTGTGACAGGACGGGACTGTACTTAATTTTCATTCCGTTAATTGCCTTTTGGTTTTGAACAATTGTGGCGGAGTTGACATAATTACTCATAAGTATAGTCACATTCAAAATAAAATAAGGTCGATATCACCATTTATGCAAGCCTGTATAATCATATAATCGGCATTTAAATTTAAGTGAACTCCCATTTTACTTTTATTATGGCAGTAAAATATTTATGCCTCCATTTATTTACCTGCTAAGCTGTAAGTCGCAATAGAAATGTTTTTACAACTTACTGTAGCGTAACGTAGAATATACCTTTGTAAAATACACACAATAAACTAAGGAATATGTACAATCAATCACAAATACGTTCGCTGCTGTCTTGCTGTATAATTTGGTACGACGTGTTTGGCTTCTTTAAATAACCATCACTAAGAAATGCAAAATGCATAAAGAAAGATAATCACATACGCCTCATTATATAATTTCTTTTTCATGTAGGTGAAATCTCAGCTTTTAAAATACTATGGCCGTTTTACGAGCCGACGCTGAATACAAACAGGAGATGAAATAAATTAAGACCATAATCCCGTACTTACGATGTACAGTACAAGGGTATCATCATCTGCGTTATACGGTCCTCGACAGGGACAGTTTCTTATCTGATTGAAGTAACGTCCGAGTTGTATAATTTTAATGTCTGTGTGTGGTATTGTGTCCTTTTCAAATTTATTGTTTCTCTAGGTAGTTGTTATTATAGGATAACATTGAAGGTCTAGTATAACCGTCGTTACTGTTAGGCTACCTTTCACTTTCGTTTGTGAGGAAGTACGTATGTCACACACACACATATTTGGGCCGGGTAACTCAGTCGGTATAGCGACTGAATACGGGCTGGACGGTCCGGGTTCGAATCCCGGTGGGGACGAGATTTTCCGCCCTGGGGCCCACCCAGCCTCCTGTAAAATGGGTACCGGGTCTTTCCTGAGGGTAGAGGAGGCCGGGGTTTGGGGCTTACCCCCACCCTCATCTAGTGCCTAAGTCCTAGAAAGAGTAGAGCTATGCCTCTACTCACCCTAAGGGCCTTAGTAGCCTATAAAAGGGTTGAAACTTACCCATATATATATATATTTACTTACTTACTCCATGGAGCAGAGTCCTTCTTGAGAAGCTAACTGGTTCTGCAGCTAGTCAAGAAATTCCCCGCTCTTTATGGAACCCGAACGTTCATCACCGTATTCACAAGTGCCCGCCATCTGTCCCTATCCTGAGCCAACTCCATCGAGTCTCCACCACCTCCCACTTCCCGAAGATCCGTCTTAATATTATCCTCCTATCTACTTCTGGGTCTCCCCAATGGTCTCTTTCCCTCAGGTTTCCCCACCAGAACCCTGTGCACACCTCTCCCCTCCACCATACGCGCCACATGCCCCGCCCATCCTATTCTTCTCGATTTTACCACCCGCACAATATTGGGTAAGGAGTAAAGATCCCTAAGCTCCTCATTATGTAATTTATATACGAGTATATATACACACACATATATATATATATATATAGAGAGAGAGAGAGGAGGGGGGCTAGCGAGGACGTGGCCCTTTTCCTAGACTTTTTAAGAAAGACGGAATCTCCAGTAATGTAATAATTCGCTGCCAGAAAATACTATTTATTTCCATTTCTTTCCTTCATGTTGGGTTTCAGCTCCTTGGTACAGTGGAGAAGAGTAATCATGCACTGGGTACTTGTAGTACACCTCACATTACAAAGTGAAGGGCTCTGGAGTCCGGGGAGCCTACTACATTCTACTGCAACTCACTTTTGTTTATTTCGTAGTTACGGTGGGCCACAATTGCGACGTAATGTACGGGCTTAAATCGCCTGCTGTTCTCGTGGCTTCTGGAATTCGTTATGTACTGTACAAGCGAGTTCGATTTAAAAAATGACGTACCCGTTTTATGTGCTTTTATAATGGTTTTAAGCGAAGTCATGTCATAGTTCTGGACGTTAGACGCTGGTCTCTCACCGCTCAGTTCCAGGGCTTTTCGTGTGGGATTTGTGGCGAACTGAGTGGCAGAGGGACTTTTTTTCCGAGCACTTCGCTTCTCCCTTGTTCATATAATCTTACCAGTGCTTCATAGTCATGTTCCATTCGTATGTCTTGCGGACACTGTTTAATAATAACAAGTGACACCGTCCTTAAATGAAACACAGAAAGATCAGAGAGCGACACAGTGCACAATGTGCTGTTAAAGTTAAATTCGAACCTGCGATGACACCTAACACAATCTCCCTCAGATTTCCCAATTAAAATGAGAGGGTACTAAATCTGGAGATCGATGTGGCCGGGTGTGAATCTGCAAGAGTAGTCCAAAGATTTGTATAGCTTAGATCCATGTACTATATTACTTCTTCATTGAGATGAAGCGGAGGTCCGTCCTGGTGCGGCCACATGTTAACTCTGACCTGGAACGAAGCGTAAATCCATACAGCAGTTTGCTGTTACTCGTCCGTCAAGAACTGCAGCAAAATTATTTGGTCATTCGCAACGACCTCCAAGAGTGAACGTAAAGTACTGTACCCGGTCTTCTATTGATCCTCCTTCATCATAGTAAAGCAGTCCCATTACAGGCCTGGAGTGGCCAAGAGGGTTCCGGGAATTTAAGGTTCCTAGATTACATGACAACGGCACAAGATGGTGGTAAGATTTCAGACCTACGCACCGGCCGCGTTTACCCCCAGGAAATGCTCTTGGAATTCATTTCTGTTAGAGGCTGAGTCGACCCCAGGTCTATAGTGCGATCGGAAGGATTATGTCAATGAAAAATTCCAATGACGCCATCTGGAATCGAACCAGCGACCTTCCGATTTGTAACACAACACCCTAATCACTGTGCCACCGCGGTCCCCTCCATCATAGATCATAGGGAATATCAGGGGGTGGGGGGCGGATATAACAGAGAAAATACTTCAAAACGAAGTTACAGTAAACAGCCTCTTTGATTGTAGTCGAATCACTTGATGTTCCACCAGAGCACACACATTTACATCCAGCCCGCTATCTTGTTACTTCCGGAAGAGTTGCATGGATAACGTTTTCTTGTCTCTCTTAATGACGAGATGCCAAATTTCAAAGTCAGGTCGGAATCGCTTGACTGCCGGCTCGAAATTGTTTGGCTAAAACGCGCCGCGCCACCAACTAAAGCTACTCTGCTAGCCAACCGACAACCATTTTCACGCGATTCCTGCACCAATCCCCGTCGCGGCGCACACTTGCAACAAAGGTTCCTAAGCGGATTGCGCAAGTCAGGAATTCGCAGAGTGAGCAGATCGGAAGTTGACTTGCCGATGCAAACCTTTATATACAAAATTTATAAGAGTTTTTAAATAAAACCCTTACATATCAGAAGAACCTGTTCCCGGGTTCGAACCTGAAACGGACCGCTTCAGTAGCTATCTACTGCTGGGTGTGTACATGGTTGCTTCGCTATCTGAGCATTGTTAAAGACGCTAGACTATAACAGGCTGCTAACTTTGTAAGGTTTGAAATTTCGCCCCCATATTGATAATGCATTTTGCACTTAAAGTAAACCAGTTAGTAACTGCCTGAAGCTTAGCAGAAGTTTTAGATTATCTGTACAAGTTTCACATCATAATGAGAGAGACTTGCATATTTTACGTTAATTACATTTTTATATGATCATCCGTTTTTGAGAAACTTTAGAAAAACTATTTGAGATTTAATTGGGTGCTATGTTGAACATATATGAACTAAGTTTAAATTCCCTTAGTGAATTTTAGAGTTCTTTACACTATTTATTTCGTCAAAATCCTTTCATCGGTTTTCGAGATAAATTGCTTGGACAGCATGCAGACAAATTTACTCACTCACCATTCATTGTGTGGACGCAAAAATTTATTTCTGACTATATAATCAATTCCCAGGCAATTGAATTAAACAATATTGAAGTACAATTGTAATTACGTGTATGATATAAATGTAGCAACGAATCAAGTACAGTGACAATTCGATTGACTTTTGAGATCTACAGGGTGAGCTCTTTCCCTGATTACAAACATTTATTACAAGAAAACTACTGTACGTGGAATACAAACATTTTTTTTTTCGAAATGTAACTCAAGAAGTTTTTTTTTTTTTACAACGCATTAGTAGACCTCAACATGTGCTCCTTTTGTTGCACGGAGAACGTCTAATCGATAACCAATTTCTCTCCACGTGTTCTCCAACATGTCTTCAGTTATTGTAGCAAAAGCTTCTGTTATTCTTGTCTTCAAATTTTTAACATCTAGTACTGGTGTCGAAAACACTTTGTCCTTAACATACCCCCATAAAAAGAAGTCCAGTGGGGTGATATCCGGCGATCGTGGTGGCCAGGGTATCGGACCATCTCTCCCAGTCCACCTGTTTGGAAATGTTGTACCCAAAAACCAAATGTTACAAATGTTACAATAAACACATGACTTAAAATTTTATAAACTAACCTAAGTAATCGTAAAAAATATGTTTGTATTCCACGTAGTTTTCTTGTAATAAATGTTTTTAATCAGGGAAAGACTTTATGCTCATCCTGTAGAAACATCTACATCTTTCTTACCAAAGCTCATTAATATAGACAGAAAAACAATTTCTGCACTTTTGCAAAAATGAAAGGGGCAAATGTTTTTGTGAAGTGAGTAGCGCGCAATGTGACGCCTGCGTACTGCAGTTTACGTAGTAGTCGCTAACCACGTGATATATGATGGGTAGTCCATTATTGCTTCGGCTGTAACATCTGTGCTTGAGAAGATATACAAATAATATGAACTGTAATTGCGAGTGAAGACGTGCATGAAAAATAAGTACAAAGTTTGTTGGTGGGGTACGTACTGTAATAAGGAAAGAGGAAATAAATTAAGGTGCTTATATATAAAGACTGAACTGTGTAACAGAAGGAGACGCATTGTTAGAAAAAAAAAAGCAGCAGTATTTACACAAAACTGAAGCTAATATTACCGGAGTGTATATGTAACGCGTGGGGCACGCGGTGGCGCAGTTGGTTGAGGCACTGCGCTACAAACCGAAAGGTCGCGGGTTCGATTCCAGATGATATTATTGGCATTTTTCATTGACATAATCCTTTCGGCCGCACTATGGCGCTGGTGTCGACTTAACCTCTAATAGAAATGAGTACCAGGAATATTTCCTGGGGTAAAGGCGGCCGCTGCGTAGGGCTGACAATCGTATCACCCTCATGTGCTGATTGTCTTGAAATGTGGGAGCCTCATCCTTCTGGAACCCTCTGGGCCTGTTTAGGCTTGTAATGAGATTGCTTTACCTTTACTTTTATACGTCACGGGTTAGGGTAATATTGCACAATATTCCGACAAAAACATTTAGCAGGGAATTTTCTGAAATATGGAGTATTGTTTGAATCGAATTAATACTATCAAACCGTTCCCCGTTGCAATTAATGCAATAAACTTGTTTTAGAGCAAGAAATACTCAGTTAAGTTCAGTACTTGTAATGTGGTAACCTAACTGTGGAGGCAAGTTCGATGAACTTGCACAAATTGAGTCTGCTGTCAATATAAAGGCTTAAAGTTTTCGTACTTTGTAATTGTAGATGATTTCAGTTAAATTGTGTGTAAAATTTTAACTCATGTTTCACGTTTCATGTTTTCAGTTTTTACTTAGGACAATTTCATAGCTGCAAGTCTCCAAGGAGTTCACTTTGTTTAATATTAACTGATTCATTGTTCCGTCCCAATTAATTTGGATAAGTGGGTTTCTACTGTAATACGGTACAGAGTTTTGGTGGGGAAATCTAAGGGAAAGAGACCACTTGGGAGACCCAGGCGTAGATGGGGATAATATTAAGATGGATTTTCAGGAGGTGGGATGTGGGTATATGGACTGGATCGAGCTGGTTCAGGATAGGAACAGGTGGCGGGCACTTGTAAATGTGGTAATGAATCTTCGGTTTCCATAAAATGCGGAGAATTTATTTTCTAACTGAAACCCGGTTAGATTCTCAAGAAGAACTCTGCTTCATGGAGTAAGTAAGTAAGTAATATGGAGACTTTTTAAATATTCTTTAATAATTAATTGCACTGTTAAACTTATTAAGTGTTCTAACACCCGAATCGGTAGTAAAATTATACTTATAATTGTACTTAGCATACTGCAGAAAATACTGCAGTACACCGATTAAATCCAGATACGGCCGGCCAGCTAACGTGTAACTTGTTGTGCAGTACTCTAACCAGATTATAATTTCTAGATAAATGTATAAGTAATTGTATTTAACTGTTCGAACTTCCTATTCGCAACATACAATAGATGTTCATGCAGTGAATTGCAGACGAGTTGTATGTATCTTTTCATAACTTATTTTATTTCTGGAATTTGAAGCAAGGATTGAGTGAAATCTAAAAGGACTCATCATCATCATCATTATCATATATCTTTCATGGAGTTGGGCCACTTGTTGACCCGTTCCGGTCTCGCGTATCCAGAAGTCTCTTCAAAGTTCTACCATGATTCCTTCTGCCAGTTGGGGAGTAGGGTTTCATTACCCTGGGTAATCTATTTCGAGACATTCTATTTACATGTTGTAACCAGCTTCTCTTGTGCCTTCTTTCCGTGAGACTTGCCGGTGGTTAAAATTTCCCCTGAATGGGTTACGGGCCCAGAGCAGGTTAAGTCCAGTGCTAGGATTGCTACCTTTAGCCTCTGGACCGACATGTTTAGGGAAGGAATTTTCTCCATTTTTGATGAAACATTTATACCGCTGTGACTCGATCGTCATTTCCTCGTTTGTTAGAAGAGGGTATACCACGAGAAGGTAGGGATGATTGTTGGGTAGGATAGGCTATAGTATTACGCATCACTGCCCCTTATACTCCTTGTATCTGAAAGGAGTGCCTCAATATAAGAACATATCCCAGCTTAGATTCAAATCAGCTCAGACTGTTATATCAGGTTTCCGCCGCAAAGTAGATTAGAACTCAATAAGCAGCGAGTAATTGTCATTTCTGATCGACGTTTCGGCACAACCTATCGGTCCCACCTTCAGGGGATCAAGAATCCAAAAGTACCTTAGGTTGTCCCGAAACGTCGGTAAAAATTACCACTAGTCTCTGCGTAAAAACCCAGAAGAGTCCAGTCCTTAGTTCACAACCGAAGATAATTTACAAATTTGTGAAAAGCCAATAATTTATATACCGTATAAAATTCGCTTATCACACGTTCGTTTTGCTGTAAGGCATCCAAAAACGTCGAGTTTTGTTGCGACAAGTGAAAGGTTGAGTAGAGAAAATTTTGAATAAAAACGGTAAATCACTTTACAAACTACGGAACTGTAACTGTTAAAACGAAGTCTAATACGCCTTTATTAGCCGACGATTAAGATCCATTATTGCTGAATACATGGCGCTGATCAGCACCAGTCTGACGTTCGACCATGAAGACAATGAAGATGAAAATTTTTACTCGGGCGAGCGAGCTAATTGATACGCTGCGAAATTATTTCCCGCGTTAGATTGACTTTGCCGCGCACCTGAAACACAGTGCAAGTTCTCCGTAATTGATTGAAAAATGCGAATTTGTTGAATTAGTGGTGAGGAAAACTATTTAGAAACCGACTATGACCATCTTCATGCATATAATGGCGTGTATATGATGACTGTGATGATGATGATAATAACCACGATGAAAGTGGCAGGATCCTGTGGGACGTCGATAAACTTCTGCCACACTATACGGTGTGTTCGTTTTCCAAGAGACAGCAATTTTCATTTTCATCGCTTAAACCTTACTGTAAAAAGGAAAAGTGCACCGTGTTAGAGGCACTGAGGCTCTGTACAGGCCATACGGCCCATAGGGGGAGTAGAGGTATAGCTCTGCTCTTTCTTGACCACGGCACTAGAAGGGGGTGAGGGGTCAGCGTCAAGCCTCGGCCGCTCTTTACCCCTGAGAAAGACCCGGTACCCATTGTACAGGAGGCTGGGTGGACCCCAGGGCCGATCTGGACAGGTACGGAAGATCTCGCCTCCGCCGGGATTCGATCCCCGGAGCGTCCAGCCCCTAGCCATTCGCTTTACCGACTACGCTACCTGGCCCTTAAACCCTACTGTACCAGTAGATTATTCTGTGGCTTTAGTTTAAAGTTGTGTTGGAACAGCAACAAGACTACTGCATTCTTTAAATGCGTAACTGCTTCTGATGCAGATATTTCATAGATAAACAAGTTACTTTTACAGCGTTACAAAAGGCAGGATGAAAGAACGCGTTGTAATGATACGGAAGAATTGTATGAAAGAATTATGTTTTGTTGTATTACTCAGATTTTCCCTTAACATATGCGAGTACTGAATGTGAAGTAATATAGGGATTTGCCATGCAAATGGACTGTTTATTGACAAAAATGCCTAAGAGGGGAATAAAACTGCGCACAACTGTTCAACTGTTAACACGGTGTTGGAGGGACATTACAATTTGAGTCTTTGAACTCAGCAGTTCGTCTGTCTGTTGCTCCCCTATCGACACGGTATGAATCATGTTAAACAGTTGGATTTCATCTCCCCAAAACAAGGGGCTGCACTGGCAGTGCATATTGATTAGTTTTTATCTGCTTCATGCATGTTATTCCTTAACTTAATATGTTGCCACAATACTGCGCTTATCTTTCGTCTATTTTAAATGGCTTCACCTGTAATAAAATAGAAATTTTAGAGAAAAAGGGAAAGCTAAGTAATGGTAAATAATTTTAATGCTTAAGTAAACTTTGTATATTTTCATTAATTTCTTACAACGTTGAAAATTTTAAACATGATATTATTGTTGGTGACTGTGTATAACAGTATGCAGCACCACGCACATTACCTCACCTGTAGATATCATGGGAATTGCATAACGCACTTTTCGTTATTTAATGAGTAGAGAAATACAGGTTTATTCGAAATGATTGTTGGGTTTTTAACAACTTGTCGTAAACAATACGCTTGAGATAGGAGTATATGTTTTTTTTAATTAATAGAAAAACACTCCAAGTTTTTGTTACATACCTTACAGGTACTCTATATGTGCACCCTTTGTGATTCTACAAACGTCATCACTATAACCGAGTTCGTTCCTAACTGCTTGTAACATGTCAGCGGTGATGGTTTCAATGACGGTTCTGATTCGTACCTTCAGTTCCGGGATACTCGTGGGAAGAAGAGGAACATAAACCTTATCCTTGACGTAACTCCATAGAAAGAAATCACGTGGGGTTGCATCTGGAGAACGAGATGGCGAGTTGTTGAAACCAATCATTTCGAATAACCGTGTATAATATAATTGCCATATACTATAAATATTATAGCATATAGCGGCAGTGCAGCCATTCTCGTGGCACGTTAATTTTCACCAGTATTTATATAGAGTATATTCGAGTTGTTATATATGACATGAAAGTTTTACTTTGTATTATTATTTAAATAATAATTACTTACTCCATAGTGCAGAGTCCTTCTTAAGAAGCCAACTGATTTGCAGCTAGTCAAGAAATTCCACGCATTTCACGGAACCCGAAGGTTCATTACCGCACTCACAAGCGTCCGCCACCTGTCTCTATCCTGGGCCAGCCCAATCCAGTCCATATACCCACATCC
>Ga0123355_10015596_pt1 | contig 11943 bp, 7 predicted proteins | sample TergutEmb28metaG_3_FD_89872 | JGI IMG/M metagenome (GOLD analysis project Ga0123355, IMG submission 89872) | Embiratermes neotenicus P1 segment gut microbial communities from Petit-Saut dam, French Guiana - Emb289 P1 | ecosystem: Host-associated > Arthropoda: Insects > Digestive system > Gut ... | reverse complement strand
TCTATATATCTTGATCTTTAAATTTTTAGATAGCAACCTAGAAGACAAAAGATTCTGCACCGAATGATAGCAAGCATTTCCTGACTTTAATCTGCTCTTAATTTCTTCCGCAATAGAATTTTGTTTTATTAAAGTTATTCCCAAATATTTAAACTCTTCCACCCTCTCGAAGTTACTATTATCAGTCCTCACACTGTGAATGCGTCCTGCACTATGATCTCGAGACATGACCATGTTTTATCAGCACTTACTTCCAGTCCAATATCCCTAGTAGTAGCTACTAAAGCTTCGGCATTTGTATGCTTCCTCCCAGTATATTATCATCATTGGCATAAGCCAGAAGCTGATGTGTACCATCTAGTTTCAAGCCATCCTGGTTTACCTGAACCCTCCTAATGGTGTACTCTAAAGCAAAGTTAAAAAGCATTGGTGACTGAGCATCTCGTTTCCTACACATAGTACACCACACATGAAACGTAAACCCAAGCTCTACATCAGCACAACACAGTTAAAATTTTAAAAAATCTACAATTGACTGAGCTTTGGAACTTTTTACATTAGCAACAGACTAATGTTAAAACATGGCAGAATGTGCATTACACATACAAATGCAGACATCTACATTAGGGTGAGAATGGACATGAACACAAACCATAATCCACATTTCTGAACACACAACCCAAAGTATCTGAAGTGAACTACACAGCTGTTAATCACCATACAAAGCACGATCAGGATAGAAATTCCCCACTTACATCTGTTAATACCTAAATGACTAAGTTCTTGCTAAATGCATAACCACTGATGCACTACCAGGTGACAAAGTACTCTTAGGAATTCAGAACCTAACCTGTCCCCAAACTTTCCTACCACTCTTCCAGACTTTTAAGTTCCATTGCCCTGCTAGTTGAGACAAGAACAGAGGATGTGCTTCAGACAAAACTGGTTCCCCCCTGATGTATGGTACGAACCATTCAAATTTTCAGGATTAGGATGGTAACTGCAAATGTTACAATCAATATATGTTTTTACACATTTTTATTTATTTTCCCATCTAATTTCTTAGTTCTGCACATGGGAATAAATTAATACTTTGGCCTAGTGCATTTACAAATCACGTTGGTTCCTGAATGAACCATTCATTTTCTCAAAGAAATAGCACTTTCACATGTGAAAATTCTCTGAAAAATGTACAACAAAAATTTATTACACTTTTCAGTTAAGAAATTACCAAAATCTCACCATTGCTGAATTACAGTTAAGCCTTGTACACAAATTGTTTTGAGCATGGATTCCTCAGGATTGATCACATCCTGGGAGACTCTCGGAGGTTGATATTAATATGATCTTAAAGAATATGCAGCCTACCTTTCCTTAATTGCATAATGGAACACAAAACAAAGAATGGAATCACACAACTCATATAATACAACTCTGTGATGATACCAGCAACTTTGTGATTACAAGATCAATTCATTACAAAAGAGAAGAATGTGTCTTTGTTGTTCCTCCAGATGGTTGTTGAAGTAATCGGCTCGTAAAGCACATCACAATTGAAAAAAGAATAATTTTAAGGTATGCTGGATATCTAGAAGCATTTCCTGTGGACAATGGAAGGTCCAGATTCATCATACTCCTGCTTGGAAATCCACATCTGCTGGAAGGTTGAAAGGGAAGCGAGGATAGAACCTCCAATCCAAACAGAGTACTTCCTTTCTGGTGGAGCAATAATCTTGATCTTCATTGTGGAAGGTGCAAGGGCAGTGATTTCCTTCTGCATCCTATCAGCAATGCCAGGGTACATGGTAGTACCACCAGACAGAACTGTGTTTGCATACAAATCTTTACGGATGTCCACATCACATTTCATGATGGAGTTGTATGTGGTCTCATGAATACCACATGCTTCCATTCCAAGGAAGGATGGCTGGAAGAGGGCCTCTGGGCAACGGAACCTCTCGTTACCAATGGTAATCACCTGCCCATCAGGAAGTTCATACGACTTCTCTAGCGAGCTGGATGAGGCTGCAGTGGCCATTTCTTGTTCGAAGTCAAGAGCTACATAACACAGCTTCTCCTTGATGTCACGTACGATTTCTCGCTCAGCTGTTGTTGTAAAGCTGTATCCACGCTCCGTCAAAATTTTCATGAGGTAGTCTGTCAAATCACGGCCAGCCAGATCCAAACGTAAAATGGCATGAGGCAGTGCATAACCTGTCCACACAAGAAATTAGTATTATAGACACAAGAAAAGTATCACGAACATCTACAGCTGTGCAACATAGATCATTCACTAACCACAGGTTAGTATAATGTTCCGTCTGTGTATTTTAAAAATTAAATCAGCCAAGGCCATGTCACACTTAAATGAAATTCCCATCTCCATACAAATAAAACAAATTATGAGCTGAAGCAGATTATAAATTGTGCACAAATTACCTTCATAAATGGGTACAGTGTGGGAGACACCATCACCAGAATCCAGCACAATACCAGTGGTCCTACCAGATGCATACAGAGACAGCACAGCCTGGATGGCTACATACATTGCAGGGGTGTTGAAGGTTTCAAACATAATCTGCAACAAAAGAGTGTATTAAAATGCCACAGCTACTAAACAGTACAGCTCCACATACACACACAAACCTCTTCTTTCATTCAAGAATAAAAGACAATTCAACATACCTGTGTCATCTTTTCTCTATTTGCTTTTGGGTTCAGAGGAGCTTCCGTCAACAGGACTGGGTGTTCTTCCGGTGCTACACGAAGTTCATTGTAGAAGGTGTGATGCCAAATCTTTTCCATGTCATCCCAGTTGGTCACAATACCATGCTCAATGGGGTACTTCAGGGTAAGTATACCTCTCTTCGATTGTGCTTCATCACCAACATAGCTGTCTTTCTGCCCCATGCCCACCATCACACCCTAAAAAACAAAGTACAGATTGCAGATATACTTCATTTTCCATCATACCATGCACACATATGGAGTGGATTTACAAATCCACACAATCTTATCATAAGTACTGTTAGAGATGTATGAAATAAGTGTTGAAGTTACAAGACTGGAAAAGCCATAATTCTGTCATGTCTAGGGTCTGAAATGTCACACGACAGATTGCAGCCTGACATCACCAATCAGTGCTAGCATTGCTCTACTGTTTAGGGTCTGTAAGACATACATCCTATGACCCACTGTCCCACGAAGGTGGAAACAGCATTTCATACACTTCTGAGCACAGGCATCAGAATTGTAAATAAGGATTGTGGGAGGAAAAAGACAGAAGAAACAAATAAATAAATGCAGTAAAAATGTTAAAAGCTACGGAATGTAAGTAACGAAAATATACTTGTCACATAGAAACATTTTAAAGTAAATAAAAAGATGCATGAACACAGTCAAATGTGGCAGCTATCAGTATCAATGACGCTAATGAACTACTGATGAAGAGCAGAGGATAAACATTATGGGACAGTCAGTTTAAATGTGTTTTAGACTAAAGAGGGTAAAAGCACCTTGTATAGGAGAAATTATGCAGCCAAGGGTGCACAGGGTGGCTTCCACAAACTCAGCAACAACAGAAGCAAGGGTTACATCTGGCAGCAGCATGTAACTTTCTGAGCAAAATCCAATTCTTATTCCCCTATCACCCCTGATTACTGGTTCAGATATGACCTGATATCAAAACAGCAATGAAGTATGTGGAAACAAAGGCTCACATCCACTAGAAATTGTGTGCAGTGCCTTCAGCCTTCATCTGGTGATACAAATCTACACTAAAGGCAATCTTCAACACTGGGCACTTCAGAAACAAACTGACCATGGAAAAATTGAGAAAGAACAGAGCTTTTTACCTAAAGGTGGTTTGTTTAACATGATGCAGTCGCATACCAAACAAGTTGTAACACGAGCACTAACAGAAAATGGTGAACTGCTACACAGCACCACCAAACAGTACATGTCACCCCCTGCAATCCCCTTAATCGAACCCTGTTTTAAGGCCCACATGCAATGGGCCCACAAGGGCTCGAACCCAAATACTATTCTAATTAACCCCCCGCAATTTATGTGTATAGCACCAACCCATGCACAACCTGTCTTAACAGTTACTATGTGGTCAGCAGCATGGCCACTTGACACAGAGAACAAGCTGGTAACCACTACCCAGGTGGTTCAGTGGGATTCAGGACTAAGCAGCATGGAAACAAAGTCTCAACCCTGGCAGCATTTGGTCCTGCACCATCCAGCCCATAGCAAGTTGCTATACAGATTACACTACCCAGGCACCCAAATTCTGCAGTGGCACCAAATATTTGTGGGTCTTCACTATAGAATTTGCTTCAAGTCAGCATTCTGACACCTACAATTTTTTAAAAAGCCTACATATTTGCAAAATTTGTGTACCCCTCAGTGAAACACCATATAAGGGTGCAGAATACAAGCCACCACTGCGACTCTATACAGGATTATCCAATCTACAGCATGTGTTTGAGCAGTGGGTGGAACACTAGCCTTTGATTGTCCCCAAACACAAGACAGTGTGACCTGTCTCACTACTTTCCAAGCACCTCTGTTGGTGCGTGGACACCATAATCAATCTGGATGCTGTCCTCTGCCACAAACTGACCCCAGAATTGTCATCCATTGGGCCTCTTGATTACTGTACCATGCTTCTTGTACAATAAAGCTATTGTGCTCAGGATGTAGTCCCACTGCTCAGAATTACATTTTGACATGCCCAAATTTCTTCCTTACCACTACATTTTGACAGTTTCCTCCATAATCACTTAATTGGTATTACCGACATATGCAACCAGCAAAGTATTAGCTGTACTACATTCTAGATATGGGGACTGCTTCAATACCTTTACCCCTCTCCAAAACAGGATACTGAGAACATTCAGAAATGTAATTCTAGTACAACATGACTGCGCTACAGTGAGGTACATGGGCTCTTTCACTGTTGCCCTCAGCACCATGGCTGTCACAACGGATGCAGCCCACAGACAACGCTGTGCCCAAGAAGATTATAAAACTGGGACTCTATACAGCCTTCACTTGACTGAGAATGAACAAGTTTAATATGTCCAAAACATGTTCCACACTAAACTGAAATATGGCATTACAGCATGAAACCTAGCTAAATGAATCTAATGGAAGAGACAAGCAGCCAGTCCAGAAAGAGGACAGAGGACCTAAATACAAATTTAGTTCCAAACACAACATGTCCTGACATTCAAGAACTGGGGACAGCTTACCTGATGCCTTGGTCTGCCAACAATTGATGGAAATACTGCTCGGGGTGCATCATCACCTGCAAACCCAGCCTTGCACATTCCAGAGCCATTGTCTACTACGAGTGCAGCAACTTCCTCGTCACACATGGTTAGTATTTAGGATACTGTAACAGTACAAACAAAACCATCTTAGAACACCAGACTTCACACACACTGAGCAATTACACAACTTCACAGAAATTAAGTCTCTGAAAAGACTCCTATTTGGAACATACTGTTCTGGGACACAGGTTAATACTGCTGAACACACATCCCTGCGACTAAACTCAACAGCACATGCAGAGCCACCCTCACATTAAATTTAAATTTACAGTTTACAGCTTGAGCAATGTAATCCAGCACTTTTGATGAAACTGAAATCTGCTGTTACAGCATGTCTCGAAGGCCTGCAGAAAATCGTGGACACTGGTGGCAGCACGGCCCATGTCCGCAAATACTTGAACCTCCTACAGCCATCCAAACCCCATTTGCTTGTAATGTTTGATAACACTGCATCAATTTGACTACCCCCAATCCTGAAGAAATCCACTACTACTCATTGCCGGAGTGAAACAGTGAGCTGCTTCAAAATACAACCACTGCATTCATTGTTACTTTACTGGATGTTGGACACATAACCAAATCGGTTCCTATTCTGAACCAGAAAACACAATTACTTCAGAATGCAGGGAATTTTGACCAAGCTGTCTAGAACCACATGACAAGCCATTGGAAAGCACACACAAAAAAGCAGATACAATTTCAATGGCGCTATCAAAATAAATTGGGCCTGATCCCTGGCCAACTACACTAGGGTGGGTCTTGTGTTCTAACATACAATAAACCTGGCCCTCCTAAGCTCCGAACGACCCTTCGCCGCCTGGACTCTCCACAACCACACACTTAATTCACAAAAATTCACTCATGTGCTCTACATAAACGGCACTTAAAAAACACACAATTCACGAACTTACTTGAAATTATTAAATAAACAATCCGAACCGGCAGTACCAGATTTCAGAACCAGACTGAACGCACTTAACTGCCGGCCTAAGAGCAATATATGCAAGCTGTGTACTCCCCTCCCACCGATCCCCACCTTCAAACTAATAAGGTCATGGCACCCTCAGCCAATAGCAGCTTTCTTTACCATATATGGTATTGGGCTAGCAGCGTGGAACGCAACGCACCCTACCGGAACCCGCCATGCCGGTTATAACAAAAAGCCGGTCAATTGGCCATTTTTATAAATAAAATGTCCGGCCTTTCTAGTATCTTCTACGGAAGTAACGTGCTTCACATTTATAACTGTAACTGAAAAAAATGTACATAAAATGCACATATTTACGAAAATATTAAAAATCGTACTTCCATTTACTTAATCTAACGAATCCCCATACCGCAACACGCAGCGAACACTGCTAGACTCGGGGGATCTAAAATTAGAAACGAAACCACCTGCTACTGAACGAGAATGCAACCTGTTAAAATACAACTGTTTCGTGCAATTCTGTGTGCAATTTCATTACTTAACTGCCCAAACTCAAACCAAAATGGTTCCTATAAGCGCATCATTTTCATAGGGTGTTAGGCTATCACGCACACATAAACCAGCTTCGTCATTACGTTCCACTATGCGATTAAAAACAAGATAACGCTAAATTCTTGGCTTATCACGAGCGAGATAAGGTGCAAATAGGCCAATCCCACTTACCTTTCAACAGATGAACACGTCACACTACCGAACAACACTACAAATTTGCCGCAAGTGAGCGACCTAACCGCTTAGGGAAAGTCTCGTCACAAAAGTGGACTCGTCCAGGGTATGAACGGAAATGTATTCCTGTAAATATAAAATTATTTTAACAACAAATATTACGCGCATAGCAGTGAAAAGGTATTAAATGTACCTTTCAATACATTTTATTATTGATTAAATAAATAATAGCTAGCAAAAGTATAACATTTTTAGAGTACGTACTACCTAACTCCCCTACTTGCATTAGACTTGGTCTTCTCCCCACCTTCGTTCCCAGAAGTGTACGTGCCTTATATGGGCATAAAACGAATGGGGATTTCTGATTGGACGAACCACGCCGGTTTGATTCAACAGCGAAATGTATGGGATAGTTGGGATGGTTCAAAGTGTATGGCCGTTGTTTAATGTTATATCATGCCTCTTCGTGTATGAATCATGATGTGTTCGATGGCATTGTAAGATAAACGTTAGGCATTCGGCATTAAGAAAAATTTATATTCTTACGTTTTCGATGGCGGTTTATTAGTAATGCTGCAAGTCATATGCTTTCGGTGATGTTTACTAGGACTCGTTTTTGTAAGATTGAATGATACAATGGCGTGTGGAAAACGTGTGCCTGTTCAGTTTCTTAACATTTCCGACATAAGGCAATTAATAGTCGTTAAAACATGGCCTACTTTCATTTCCACGTAATATATGTGATATTAAATTATTTTACTATATGACGAACCTCATGATTACTATATTCCAGTTCACTGTGACGAGGGAAAAGAACTCAGTCTTTGAAATGGCCTTATAATAATGCATGTGTGTTTATCTGAGTATGTATGCAAAAAGCATAAAATGAACAAATCGAAGTGTTACCAAACATACAACCTTTCGCTTCGTGGGAATTCGGTAGGATCAAATAAAATGTGCCGGTTGCCGTTGTTACCCCTCAAATGGACAGGGCGTGTCTGAGGGCATGGATTAACCAACAATTGATACCCAGTTCACTGACACCGTTCTTGTGACTTTTCCAAAACGCAAGCCTCTTTCATTTCATGTGTTTTAAACTCTGAGCTGTCGGCTCTTACTATAACAAAAGTACAGGGGCATAAATGTAGGTCAAAGATAATCAAATACCCATATATATTACATTTATCCTTTTTTCAAGATTTTCCCGTACATAATTTTCCCTATTATCCTGCGCTGTGGATTGCAGTTCTGTAGGCCTCACGACACGCACATAATGTTCACTGTAGGCCACAAAAACTTGTAACAAACTGGTCGCGCGGTGGTCCTTTCATCATATTCCTTCCGCGGGCACGACTGGCTGTCTGTTTCCGTCTGGGGCGTCTGCTCACGTGCATAGGCAGTAGAACCGGCTAATCTGATTCCGTAATTCCTTCCGCGATGCCGCCAAATCACCCAAAGAAGAATACAAAACAAGTCTAATTAACCGAGGCATATAGTGGACAAACATACGAATCAATCACTTTCATTACGACGCCATCATTTACCAACATGGCAGATGAGTGCAACGTGAGTACAGATATTGGTGGAATGATACAGAGAGTGGGAAAAACCCAAAGTACTCGGAGAAAAAATCGTACGTATCATCCAGACCCATTCATTAGTTTAGGATGTTAAACGAGTGGACAGATACAACCCACACCGCCATTTGTGCGTTCGTTTTATTCATTTCGTGGAAACATCGCAGAAAAAAAGGATCACGTAAGGAGTCGGAAGTGAGAAAGTGAGATTTAGGTTGTCTGATTATGGCACAATGAAATCTGGTAGATGCCCTACTACCCTAAAGATGGAAGCAGCAAGTCCGTCCGAAACAGTGGTCCTCCCATATAAGACCGTACAGCGCTGCATTGCCACGAGAGAGCAGAGTGCCACTTCCGGCTCCTTTGGTGCGAGTAGTGCGTTCGGACAAGGGCGAATTCTTGGGGAGCCCAATCACACACGAACGATGCTAACAAGAATACCAAGGGAATGCCTAGTGCAATTTGAGGTGACTCATTCTTCGCGTCTCATCTAATGTATGAAAAGGAATGAATGCCGACCCCACGTAACAAGATGCGCCCCTCTTCATTCTCGCATTTTCCATGTACCCTGTCTTAACAATATGCGCACTGGGAAAGCGGCTACTTAGAATAGCGAGAAGGGGAATGGCATGTTACCATTAAGATGACTGTCAGTGAAATAAGCTAAGGACGGTTGGTTTGATATAATCGATTCAGGACTGTATCCAATGACGGGCATTAGCAGTGTTGAAATTCCAATTTCTATAGTAACGAGACAGCTACTAGTTCTCAAGGGGCCGGGTAGCGTAGTCGGTATAGCGACTCGCTACGGGTTGGACGGTCCGGGGATCGAATCCCGGTGTGGGCGAGATTTTCCGCACCTGTCCAGACCGGCCCTGGGGCCCACCCAGCCTCCTGTACAATGGGCACCAGGTTTTTCCAGGGGGTAAAGAGCGGCCGGAGAGTGACGCTGACCCCTCACCACTTTCTAGTGCCGTGGTCAAGAAAGAGTACAGCTATACCTCTACTCCCCCTATGGGCCGTAGGCCTGTACAGAGCCTCAGAGCCTGGACAAGGGTGCACTTTACCTTTACCTTTTCTAGTTCTCATCCTAGAGCTTAAATTGCCAGATAACCACAACGTAGGCTTATAGACCTTGTAATAAGAAAGAAAAAATTAAATGCGTTGGTTATAACTTCTTGATCGAAGATCCGGGACTCAGTTCCTGAGTGTGACTTGCTCCTTACAATAAGTGCTCTAAGCTGTGACTGCGGAAAAGAAGGCGACTCTTAACACACTACTCGCCCAGGACCTTTGAGTTATCCGAGCTCTAATATTTTAAAATGTGAATACATGCATTTGGTTAGCTAGGTCCAGTTTCCACGGAAAAGGCGCCAGAAATACGTCGGCCACTGATGAGTTAACAGAGGACCTGACAGTATTTTAAATTTTGTTTCAATCTTTGGACGAGCGAATTTTGTTAAGCGACTTGAAGAATGCGCTGCCCGATATTGTGACATTAGTTTTGAACAGGGACTCTGGACATTTCTTTTGTCCCGGACCTAGTAAAAAGGGTCACTAATTTTGCGGATTCCCTCCAAAAAAAAAAAAAAAACTATTTCAACTCGCCAAAACCTTAGGCACAATTCCTATTACTTACAAATAAGAAATACGCTTAAATCGTAATTACTTATATTAAATCCATAAAATATTTACTGTACTATAATAACAATAATCTTCCTACTAGTAATGACAATAAATTTAAGACTAGGTAGAATCTAAACTCGAAAGTTATGTGCTAAACTGAGCAGAATGTTCTCAGTTACCCTTAGACGCAACTAGCGGACTGACTGTCGAAAAACACTGGTCTAAACTGACAAAATGAGAATATTTCTGTTTATATGTGTATAGAGAGATACGGAATGATGAGAAGAATTTTTGAGCTACTGACATCGAAATAATGAAGTGACAGAAGTATTAAAATAAAGTTAGTTTGTCCCTGTCCTGGCTATGAAGGCATACAGGAGGAGTAAAGGTTTAGCTCTGCTCATTATTAACATCGGCACTAAATGGAGGTAAGTGGCCAACACCACGCCCCGCCCCCTTTACCTCCGGAAAAAAAAAACCCGGTACGCATTTAATAGAAAGCTACGTGGTCCCCAGAGCCGGTCTGCACGATTTGCAAAACTCGCGTAAGTAACAAGAGCCTTCACAATTTGTACAGTTCACTAAATATAAAGGTAAAGCAGTCCCGTTACAGGCCTGGAATGGCCCAGAGGGTTCCAGGGAGTTAAGGTTCCCAGATTTCGTGACAACGGCACAGGATGGTGGCAAGTTTGTCAGCCTTACGCACCGGCCGCCTTTATCCCCAGGAAATACTTCTGGTACTCATTTCTGTTAGAGGGTGAGTCGACCCCAGGGCCATAGTGCGATCGGAAGGAAATCCACTGACACTAGCTGGGATCGAACCAGCGACCTTCCGATTTGTAGTACAGCACCTTAACCACTGTGCTACTGCGGTGTTCACTAAATATAGTGCCGGAAATAACATCGGCGAAGAGGTGGCTCAAGTACCGCACCAGGGAAAGCTAAAAATATATACACATAGTTGTATATGGAAAATTTGGAAGAGAAAACTTATGGAAAGACCGAGCCTAAAAGGGAGATTAATACGTATTAAGATGGGCGTTAAACAAACAAAGTGTCAGGGCGTGAACTGGATTCTTTTAGCTCGGGGTAGGGACCAGTGACGGACTCACGTGAACACATTTAAGGTTCAGCAAAATATTCTCGACCATTTGAGAAGTCAACTTCTTGCGAACGATAGTAACAACTGGCATGGAGGCAGTGTTGATCATTGTGTGGTTTGAGGTTTTCACAGTGGTGTTACTGATGATTTAAGTTTTCTGGAAACGTTAACTGCGAGGGAGACTCAACTGAAAACCTCAAAAGTGCGATAAAAATTCGAACCACAGCTCAATTGTGTTGTAAGTTGACAACAATGATACTGATGGGTTGATGAGTAGCCGACAGGTGGCAGTACGATACTACACAGAAAAATGGAGTCATGGTGTACGTTTTGTTTTCAATAAATTACGAGATAAAACGTACTTAAGGTTCTCATTTGACTCACCCTCGTATTTACCAAAACATTCGAGTATTGCATCTTCAACAAGAGTAATGGGAAAACCTCAAATCTCGCAAGTTATTTGCCTATCATCACTGTACTTCTTATTTCCCTATTATTAACCTTTTGGCGCCGGAATTATTTTTTTAAATGTTAGCACACCTGTATATAAAATGTGAATAAAACAGGAACCAAATAGTTAGAATTATGAAACAAACTGCATTTTGAAGAGAAAAAAACGGAGAGTATATACCGTGTTTAAAATAT
>Ga0123355_10015595_pt1 | contig 11943 bp, 7 predicted proteins | sample TergutEmb28metaG_3_FD_89872 | JGI IMG/M metagenome (GOLD analysis project Ga0123355, IMG submission 89872) | Embiratermes neotenicus P1 segment gut microbial communities from Petit-Saut dam, French Guiana - Emb289 P1 | ecosystem: Host-associated > Arthropoda: Insects > Digestive system > Gut ... | reverse complement strand
GAAACATGTTGAGCAACCTATAAAGGAAAAATAAACATAATACCAAAAGTGACATCTAGTTGGTCTCTTTATCCACATTGAACTACGATGCACGGTCAACCATACATCAAAACAAAGTTTTGTTTGAAATGTTTTTTGATACGATAAATACTAACTTAAATATTGTGGAAAAAATTTCTTTGTAATGTGATATGAATATTGATACGTACCAATATTCTTGTACATAAAATAATATATTTATATAAGTCACAATTAAAAAAATATCAGCGTTCTACACACAAATGGAAAACCATATTTGAAAAATATATATGCTCAAAATTTAATTGCATCTACTGACAATTTTTAACTGTAGACAAAGGCATTGTAATAAAATACGTGACGAGATCTGAGGTTTGCCATCCCCGTTGTGCGTTTAAACTACATGGTGAGGTGAATTCAATCAAAAAACACAACTATAAAATATGGCTAAATGATGGCGTTTATTAGCAAGTAAAAACTACATGTTTCAGCCTATAGCGGCCATCTTCAGGTTCTGACAATTGTCTGCTAAAAGAGTTTTAGGTATATTATATAAAACTCTTTTAGCAGAAAATTGTCAGAACCTGAAGATGGCCGCAATAGGCCGAAAAATGTAGTTTTTTCCTTGCTAATAAACACCATCATTTAGCCATATTTTATAGTTGTGTTTTTGACTGAATTCACCTCACCATATACTTGACGAGATAGTTTTTATTAAATTTACAAAATATAAATTATGAATATCAGTAACATTCTACATTCGTTCAGATTACGAATAGTCGTGTATCTCTGAATATTTTTCGAAAGTTAAATCATGGTAATAGAATAGACTAAAACTAGAAGTATCGTATGCTCTTGAGCCACATATCAATACGTGGATACCGAGAATGTAACCCCACAGGAAGCACCAATTTCATAAATTTCAATGCAGCCGTTGACGTCCTTATGTCCCATCTCCCGACAGATATTTAATAACAGTTACATGACTTTTAATTGCCCTGAAATCCATTGAAATGTCCCGAAATTACAAGATCTGCTGAACATATATCTGCTTCTAAATATGTTTCGTATTTTACTAGAAGACCTAAATATGACAACAGAAGTTTTAAGGAAAACGGGAGAGACTCTCCAAGAACCATTTTTCGTGACATACCTGAGAAAAAATTATTAAAATCCAACTAAACATACATATAGTTTCCGTACACAATACAGAGAAGACGCAAAATATTCAGAATACAACAGCAACATTCCAATTACATATAGATACTTCCAAACTGCTAACAATGGATTGTATAAACCATGTTTGTTCGCGTTCCACTCCCCTCTGACTTACTTGGTTCCTCCGTTTCATCTATAGCAGAAGAGTCATTCATCAGGATACAATGCAGTTCAGTGTGTGAGTTTCACTCGGTCATGGTGTTTAAACGCCCCACCTAAATCTGTGCCTGAACAAAAGCGTTCTGCCAGTTTCTTTAAAGTTCCTGGGCCTAATTCTTGACAACCATTTCTCGTTGGAACCTCACTAAAAATGGCTCCACGTTAAGTAAGGTAATCTAAGGTTTCATAAGATTTATCTGGCAGGTAGTGGGACGGAATCAAGGCTTTCTCAACAACAGTGTTGTTCGTCTCGTCATAGCCACTTTCTGCGCCAGTCATCTCGACAGGTGACATGTGAAATCAGAAAAACCTTCTCTCCTTACGGAGAAAACACTTTCTTGGCAACTATGCTGCGAAAAGGCCGAATTTTAATATTCAGCCAAACCCCACAACAGGTACATGGTAAGGAAAAACCCTTCGACATCTAAGCGTGTAACTTCAAAAATTTCTTCAGTCCCTTTATATAAGCTACACGCAGGTTATTCCTTACAAGTTCCCTCTCAAACCACCTTGCCATGCCATTCGGCGAAACAATGAATTTCGACTCATCCTGTCACTCACAAGGCGAAATATCAGCGTCCACATTCCGACGCCCCTTTGCGTAACTCTGTTCTTGGTACCCTGCTCACACAACAGCGTACACAGAAAGGTTGTTTGGTCCACAATTCGACCGGTCGTTCTTTCTTACCGCCACTATAGTTTTAGTGACAAGTACACCGTCATACTCTGTGCTATTCTTCATTCAGCGTCCGATTCAACAGTGCCGTCTCGTTGTGCAGAGTCTCTGTTCGTAGATTCCAATTCATTCGATTGTAATCGACATTTTGCAGTGTGTGTTCGTCACCGTAAGTTAGGCAAATTACTTGCCATCTGCTGCGTGCCTTGGGCATGTGGCGGTGCGCGGCAACGTTAAACTTTATGCGCATGCGTCACCTCCAGAACACAAAATAAATTCGTAACATGAAGTTAATTAACGAACCCTAAATTGGCAATATTCTCATACTTTGGAGCAAGAGCAAACATTTTGCGAAAGCGCCTAAAATTCGTTGGGCTACCTGTATCAGTGCAGTCACGCGAACTGTGCTGCAATTTACAGTTCCGCTTGTGAGCGTTGGGACCCCGTGCTTCTGCGGCAACTTCTCTGACAGGCTTGTAAAGCGTGTTGTGAACACGCGAGAAACAGGTGCAACTGCAGCCATCAGTGACATCATAGTACAGTGTGAAATATTTTCCTATAAATATCCACACTGATCATTTCAGTCACACCCAACAGTCCAACGACACTAAAATTTATCTCTTCTAAGAAAAGCTCACTTAAAGATTCTTTTCTGCAGTGTAAAGCTGTAAATTTTTCTGGTACATATTTCTCAGATTTACCTGCCATAACAAACAACTTTATAAAAGCATTATGCAGTTTAAATTAGCCTAAGGAAACTGCGATGATCAGTTCTCAGAATTTTTCATTCTATACTTCTTTTATGTACAGTAAAGGGAATCAAGTTGGAAGTTATGACGATAATTAGACTGAATTAATACGAGGAAACAACGGAGAGTTTCTTTCATGTATTCGAACTGACATTTACAGGGAAAACCGAGAGAGAGAGAGAGAGAGCAGAAACCTGTCAGCAGATTAGCTGGTTCTTTGTTATTAGTGACACTGCCACAACGAGAAAGGATGTTCAGTGAAGAACTTAAAATAATACCGCACGCAGCAGTCTTTGTCTATTTCAAGGTACTGTCCAACATTCTACTAATCCGGCTGAGAAAAAAGACGAAATCATTCTGTTAGTATGGCTGAGGCCTTCAGAATGTAACTAAGGAATGTAGTCATCAAGTCGCTTGTTTCATTGGAATGATATTCATTCCTAAATTTAAGAACGAATTACTTCCATTGAGAACTGCATGAAACTTGCCACTCTCTGCAAAGTAATCAGAAACTCCGCCATTTCCATGCACACAGGTCTATTATGCTACCCAATGACGTACATATATGTGTTACAAACACGAACACAAAGTAGCACAACACCAAGCTTCATTATTAAACACAGACATTCTTCCTTATTTGTTCTAAACAGTAATGACGTTCCTAATTCACTTGGCTTTGTGCAAGCTGATAACACAACTGACAATCATTAGCAGCAACTGCAGTATAAAACCTGATGGACGCGTTAGATTATCGTCCGCGGCTTATTTAACGGCGCTGTTAGTAGTTCAGGTTACCTGACGTCGAATGTAAGGATAATTAGTGGATAATGAAACTTAAAACCCAGGGTACGGAGGGGTCTTATCATAATTCCAGGTAGAACCCCGCCATTTTTAGGGAGGAACTGAGAGCGGCCAAGAGAAATCATTCAGGGAGCCGGTATTACGCCAGAGACTTGAAATCGTGAAAACTCTGATACTTAACAGGGATGTCATGCCGTCTTTTTTGCAGAATAAAATAAGTTGTGCCATTAAAATGTTCCCTTTTAAGTGTGCATACTGTTCGTTTCATTCCCTAAATTAGAGTAATAACACAGTACATTAATATATATCAACTCTTTATCTTTGATTCCGTTTCTGAGGGTAGATATCGTGTAGAAGCAAGATGTGTTGCCATGTTTAGGAGATCGTGTGTCCGTCTGTGCCTTGATATGTGAGGCAATCCCCTTTCATCGCATACCCGCAATCCAAGGTCTCCGGTTACATTAAGAGGCTACGTTTGACATGCATCTCACAAACAAGGTTTCTTTAAAAATCTTTATGTTTTTAAATAAAGAGTAAAAAAAGACTGAATGATAGCAAGCATTAGAAGAAATTACACCTTCCTTTATTTCTAATTTGCAACAGCTTTTCTAACGAATCTCAATTATTGAATGGTATCCACTTTTAAACCTAAGTGTAAGTAAAAAAATTCGCCTTTTTTACAAACGTTTGCAAAATGGCGAAAAGCAACTAGTAGCTGCGTCATATCTGTCTGTTCGTCTGCCTGTCCGTCCGTCCGTCCGCCCGTGGGGACGGACGGACAGACCTACAGTTCCACGACTTGAATAGATTTTCAAAGAAACACTGTAGAATAAAATCACAAACATTTATAAAAAATGCACAAAATGTTCGTTATTTTAAGCTTGGTGAAGCACAATAGATGACATATGCGCTCTTTTGGTTTATTACGCAGCAAGTAGTGATAATTCGCTACCGAAGTTTCGGAGCAACCTATCGGTTCCATCTTCTTGAAAATGGGACCTATTAGTTGACCCGAAACGTCAGTAAATAATTAACACTACTTGCTGGGTAAAAGACCAGAAAAACGCAGTTCTCATTCATGAACTCTATTCACATCTTTAAAAAAGACTTTCCTTTTTATATCAAGATAAGGAATTCCTATACCAATACAGTTTTATATGGCTAACGAGGTTCTAAATCTTTCGGGAAAACACAAACCTGGAAATAATACTGGATGGTGCATTCGGCAAACGCATATCCCGCTGGAAAGAATTTGTAGGCGAAAGTTATTGTATACATTTAGCCGTTTCTGCTTATGATCAGGACAGACGGCTCAGTGCTGCTAACGACTAGGCTATGGGTTGAAAACCGAGAACAGTGGTTCTATTCCCGGCAGTGGCAAGAGATTTATTTCTTCTCCAAAACGCGTCAAGAATCACTGAAGCCCAACAATTCTCATATTTAATAAATATCACACTCTATTTCCATAGACGTAAAACGGCCGAAGCATGAAGCTGATTAATCACAATCTACTGAGGACGTTGGGAGCAGAATTACATCTCCAAATCCCCACACGATTTCACGGGATACAGAGGAACAAACATTTTTTTCACTTTTCTAGCTTGCTCTTTATTTTCCATTACGTAGTCTTCTGTGCTTTATGGCTACGATCGGCGGTTACTTTTTTAACACCTGCTGTAGTTTAGCTATGTGATACACCGCACTGGTAGACAACATTTATGGAATAATCCACAATTCTGGTACAAAAACGCGCCACTTTCAACAGCATGCCTAATTTCTTCTTATTTCGGTGAAGAGGTGGAATTTTGGGTATTTAATTCATAAAACTGGTCTTCATAATTCCTACACCCGTCTGTGTTCACAGACGTTGCGCTGATTCACAATGCATAAAGGAACTACTACACAGTGTCACAGTTCTAAATAGCAGATGACGCTACATTAATTCACTTCTTGATGTACTCTGCGCCGCTGGTTTTTGAGGCTTTCTCAGCTCTACAGTATGCTTGTTAAATTTGCCCCATATGTTCATTTGTGGGCATGACATACCTCGAGAACGGTTTGAAATATTTTGATAAGATTTAAGAGGAAATAATTCAAGAAAAATGTCAGAGATATTCCCACTTTCATGTAGACCACACAATTTTGACGAATATGCGAAAACACAAACTTTTTATAGTCACTTCGCTATATTCATAATAAAAATATTCAAATTTTCTTCTTTAGCTCCGCAATGTAGGTCTGTCTTATATTCAAATACAAATACTGGAGAAGGGCTGGAAGAGTTTTCTAGAAGTTTGAAATTGGGAATAGGTATTAAGAGTTGTCACGAAATTTGAGTTTGGTTAAGCTTGAACAAAACTCACTGGTATTTTACATGACGGCACACACATGTTTCTGAGCGTATTTCGAATTAACCCGTTAAATTAGCATATGCCCGCCAGACACGTTTAACATAAAAGACACGTATTAATTAAACATATTTTTGTCCTTCGATTTTTTCCGTAAATTCTTCAAGGTAAACAACTAAGTGGAGCCTAGGCTCCAGAATGTCTACACTATGCTTAAATTTAATATTATGTTTCTCTCGTCAACGGAGCTAGGCTTCGGCATTAGTTTCATGGGCAGATCATTAGTTGGCGTTTTTGCACAGTCTCTCTCAGTAACCCAGGTATTCTGTTGGTAATAACGTAACGATTTTTCTAACTGCTAAAATATATAACATAATTTTATCTATCACAAATCAATTTTTGAACGTGTATATTCTTGTGAAATATAAAAGTCTTGCACATTTTTTCTTAGAAGATTAAATTCTTTCTTGTTCAATACTTGATAGAACTTAGTTGGTGAATTACCCATGAGACCAACAGTTCTTAATAAGATGATAATATAAAATAAATCATTTCTGTAGAGTATGCCCATTTAACAAGTACCAGGAGAAATTCCTTTGCTTGGACTATTGACTGCAGCAGTGATATGGTTCAAGAACAGAAGTGAATATTATATAAACTGAATTGCATAAATCTATAAATAAAATGTGAACTCGTGTGGGTGATGTGTGTTTGTGATAAATATAAAAAACTGGAGTCTAGGTAAAGTATAACGGAGAATTGGAGTATAAGGATGTATATGGGCTACTGGAGAGCCCAAAGAGTCGTGAAGCGGGGGTTAGGAGGGAGGAAGGATAAACTGCCATCGAAAATTTAAGCGCAACAATTTACAACACATTTGTGTGTGTGTGTGTGTGTGTGCATCACACAATGCGCACCCAATGGTATCATTACTCGCAAGGTCTTGTACGCCCTGCCCTAACAGAATCCGCATAAAATTGAGTTCAGCATATCCGATAACACGTGACAATACCCCACCAGCGTTGCTTATTACAGGAAATGCATTTAGCATTCCCCCACGCTACAGACAAATTAACCTGTCGAAATCGAAACTTTGAAACTACTGTTCAAACAAATTTATTTGGCATTACAAGCTTGGAGTAACGATTGGTTTTAAAACCACTTATTTTGTGGACTTGTCTGTCATCCAATGTTTATCAACAAAGTTATGATAAGAGCTGTATCTAACTGGTCCAGCTGAGTAGGTGTTTCCCCACTTAATTACCGTATAACAGAATCGGAATCGACTTCCGTAAGATTGTATTGAATTTTTGTACTTTGAAACACTGGATGACGAATAGAATCCAAACACTCGGTGGTTTTCAACGAGAAATTCTACCATCAAATCCTTTAAGAAATGAAACGATTTTTTGACACGTCTCAGAAACTTGTATTACTCGAACCTCCTTCGACACGTGAGAGGTTAAATTAAAGAAGCCGTAACAAGCAGTATTCCTTGCTACATCCTTTCACTGTAAAAGGGATAGTAAGAAATGTTACAAGGTATTCTTTCCTTAATTTGGCCTGTTACGTGACGAAGAAAACGTAACTAGTTTCCAAAAGTGTTGAAATGGTTGGGGAGATAGACAACACCAAAAATATGAGCCACAGTCACTTCTAAGCATCGTCTACAGAAATATTCAGACTTTTCTCAAAAAGTAACATGTTGAAGAGGAAGGTAAATTACTGTCAGTACTTCAGTAAGCTCCGTGAAATAAAACATGCTTGGGTGGGAGGAGGAAGAGATCCACGCTTCTAGATATCGATAACGTACAGAGGTGAAAGTTCAGCTTTATGCTTCACGTTTGCCGTCGAGAACACAGCATAGATATGGGACTGAGGGGTCACTACAGTGAGTTCACATGTCCGTATCAAAACAACGTATATAAAGAAAGAATCAAATCCTCAAATTCAGAACATCAGAAAGTGTCATTATCATTATAAAACAATCACAATGCTATGTGCGTTAAAGTCTGCCAAATAAGGGATGTCTGGATGAAAATGATAATCACACGTTTTACGAAAATCTAAAGTTCTAAAAGACGAATTTACAAAGAGAACCTTTAACATGTTAGATATTTAAAGAACATCAATTAACAAAACGCCGTCATTCTCTTTATAATTTACGAACTTAAACTTTCTCTTAACTAAGGTCTGAAGCATTTTTAGTTAAATAAATGATTAATAAAAGATATGTTATAATTGCTTAAATTCTTTTGTAATAGTAATATCATAAGGTTTTGTCAACATCAGTGTCGGCTGTGACTGTGTAGTCTAATGGCTGCGCAGAACGAGAATGCAGCGAAGCCACATGTGACATTAAATGGAGAAAGATACAACTTCGAAAAACTGCTATAACACATATAATTACCATAATATGGCACTTCACTTTTAAATTATGTAAAATTCCATCTTCGTTGACCGTCAAAAAGAGGTCCCTCATTACCGTTAACTTACATATCATTCCCGCCATTCTTGATAACGTAGGAACGGGGTACAACTATTTTCGTCTCTCAGCAGGGATTTATAATTTTTGCTTCATCGCTACTGCCCAAATAGAAAACCGGAAACAGGGAATTTTGTAAGAGTGACAGATGACTGAATCCCAAAACTTAAAGTCAGAAGGTTTTAAATAGTTACGGCCAAAGTTAAGAATTAATATTGTGATACATTTCCCCTAGAACATTTCAGTTGTTCCCAGGTGTTACATGCTAACGTGTATCTCTGTTATGATGATGGCGCCCAACCCTGAATATGGTAGCAGTAAACAAGTCTCTCTCTGAAGTTTACGTTACTCGAAAATATAGTCCACGTTCTTCGTCTTATTGTTTTGATTGTTTTATCGGCAGTTTAGACGTCATGCATTCCAAAATGTGTCGAATTATACAATTATTCCTGAATACAAAATTTTAAAACATGTGTAATAATGTCGTTGTGATCTAATCTGCAATAACGTCATATCCCGGAATTTCTTGGAGTACTTAAGGAAACCATGAATACATTTGGTCAATACATTTCATGGCCCAGAACTGAACCCGATTCCTCCAGTAATGTCAGCATCTCAGCGACAAAGTTCCGCCTCGTGTTGTGCTAAGTAACTTTCCACAAACTCTAGGGTCTAGGGCCATCTTTGAAATTTTAATTAATACCCAACAACGTAAGAAATTCCCTAAATGTTACAACCATACATAATCCATTACTGGACCCACGCTAAACCAGTTAAATCCTGTCCGTTCTTTCAGGAACAGGTTCTGTCTAGCCCATCCCAAGCTTTCTCTCTTCTTGATTTTATCAGCCGTACCTTTATATGTATTTCGCACCTCCCAATTCGGCATCCAAAACCCTTCCGCCTACGACAGGAAGCCAAGCTATGAGTAAATATTCCACGATTTTACCTTTCTCAAAAATGTGAATTCATATTAGTGTTTCTTTTCTCTTTCTTCAGGGTTTCTCTGTTTTCTTTGAGTAAAAAACTGTTAAAAATTAAGTACAAAGAAAATTTCAATTTGTCTTCTTCTTCTATGGTGTACTTGGCAAAAATCTCTACGACATTGTACGTGTGTATTTGTGTCCGGGAAACGATTTCTTATACTACTTTTAACTTATACATGCCCGTCATGGATATCTACTACATAACGTAACTATAGAAAGCGTCCTGGAAATTAGGGACCTACGTATTAGACACATTTAACCATTCTCTTGCGAGGGCAAAACTTCGTGACGACTAAGTTGTTAACTTCATTGCACTGTGACAATCAAAAGCCTCCATCGTGTACCTGTTTTTATAAAAACTATATCAAATTATGACTCCATCTTTCATCAACATTATGCCTGATATAAGATGTCAGATTTGATGCTACTCACGACTTGTTGTCATTAAAATTGGGTACTTCTCACTAACTTCTGAAGCTTAAGGTACTGTTTTAATTTAGCACCGAAAATAAAGCACATGTACAAAAGATTAAAATAAATCTTGAAATGTCACACGTATGAAACATACATTAGGCATGTGCCATGTGCCAGAAAGTAATTTTAGTCTGTAAAGAAACAGCTTAATATAGTCACCCTTCCTATTCCTGTTATCATAGGTAGAAATTCCTGCTACCCCAAGGATTCGAAACAATGACCTTCAGAATAGTTTTCTGCAAAACGTAGCTCTCATGTGAAAAACTTACGACTACGACAGCTGTTGAGATAACAGAAAATAAACACTTTACCCATTTCTTCGATACAACATTCCTGCCAGTAGCAGTTGCAAAGACAAGGGAGTTAAAAGTTTTACATATTTGTGTTGTCTCCTATAAAGACAGTACTGCCTGCATCAGTTAGTGATACATTAAAAATTAAAGCTTACACAAAGACAATGTTTTCTATAAAGATACAAGGTGGTTCAAATTTGACCGGGACTGTTTGTGTGTAAATCTGACGACATCAGTCCCGGTCATATTTGAACCACCTTGTAGTACTGCCTCTTGCAACCGATGAAACAAAATAAATTAAAGTTACCTCACAAACGATGTTTGCCATGAAGGTAGCACTCCATCTAGCAACTGAAGAGACGACAGTAATTAAACACGACACATTAACAACGTCTCCCACTAAACAGTACTCCCTGTATCAGATGTTAAGACAACAAAGGGACCTAACACAGAAAAGACTTCTAGGACGAAACTGCTGCCTGAAACGGCCGTTGGGATATCAAATTAACCCTAACAAATAAACATGGCTGTTGTAATGATAGTAAAGCTTGCAGGCCCTTTTGAGACAACAAAAGAGAATAATGTGTAAACACATACTTCTTTCGCGAGACGTAAGCTACTGTGGTAGTCAGGCAACGTGGGATGTATAAGACCCGACGCTTCACTCCCTCGAAGGGCTCAACGGATTTGCGGACATGAGAGATTCTGTGCTATCTTCCGTCACACCGTCTTGTTAGATGCTGGAATATTTGCGTAAAGTAAGCTCCAACGTAAATATGGATTGTCCTTATTCTTGAGAGAGTCATGTCAACAATGACATATATTACACATAACAGAAATCCTTAATGTGTTAAATTCTAGCATGGCACAAGACTATATATTCCTGTACTGAGTTCCTATAATCCAGTTCCACCACAAAATATTGGACTTCCGTGTTAATAAGTGCGTAAGAAAGCAAATTAACTGCCTCAAATCTCTTAATCGATTAGAATTACAAATATTATAACCGTAAGGGTCATTTATTTGTTGTAAGTTTTATATCATATCAGAAACATTACGAAAGTCGTGACGATGCGATCTTTTGAAGTGGGGGAAAGGCAATTACTCTTTGGGTCCAAGAGTCCTTATACACTTTGCGGTAAGACAATCTAAAAATGTAAAATTTCCGGAGTTTGTAGGCTTTCGCAACGGTGCAAGTAAGATCGCTTTCCTTTCGGAATGTGGCGACACGTCAGTGTGAAATTGGTGGCCGACTCTTCGAGATAGCAATGTAGTCTCATCTTCAAAGGTAAAAAATCACTGGTCTGCCTCAAAACGTGGGTCACCAAGCGACGCAGCGCCGAATTCTAGCAGTGGGGAATTTCAGTGTACGCTATTTTTGGATTTAATTTCCATAAATTTCAAAACAATAGCACGGTTGTTTCCTGAAATGTATAGGACTAGTACTGTTCGTTTGATGCTAGCAGATATGGCTAATGTAATAACTGGACACTAAAATATGGAAATTTGTATGGAAAAGCGTAATAATTGTACATGGCCGTATAATATCAACCAACAAGATGCACTCTTTTCTATTAATTTATTTCAACAGTAAGCCTCTACATGTTTCGAGTAAGTTCGCTGCTCGTCATCAGGAGGATCGACTCCGTATAAACAGCAATTTGTATAGACATACGTTGTGTTGACTGGCTGCTGGCAACAGCCTGTCAAAACAACGCATGACAATACCAGTTGCT
>Ga0123355_10015594_pt1 | contig 11944 bp, 7 predicted proteins | sample TergutEmb28metaG_3_FD_89872 | JGI IMG/M metagenome (GOLD analysis project Ga0123355, IMG submission 89872) | Embiratermes neotenicus P1 segment gut microbial communities from Petit-Saut dam, French Guiana - Emb289 P1 | ecosystem: Host-associated > Arthropoda: Insects > Digestive system > Gut ... | reverse complement strand
GTAAACAAAACATGAAATTGGTTACTACTAAATTTAAGTCGGGAGGGCTACATGAGAAGCATGTAGTGGCAACTTGGAATTTTGGGAACCGTCTCAGCATTTGCTTTTAGGCACAGGGAAACCCAGAAAAACCTGTGCCGTAAGAAAAACCTGTGCCGTTTAATGCTTTCTCCGATCTATTTAAAATGTCGCCAACGCAAACCAACTTCATGCGATTTGATGCATAAAGCAATTTATTTGACGTGTGCTTGAATTATAAGAAGCGGCAGCAGTGTGTGACGTAACAGATTTCACTTGAGATGATGAATTTGAGGTTAAGAATAAGTGATATGTTTTGTGTAATTATTAAGAATTTACTGAAGATCTTTATCGTCACATATTATTGTGCAGAATCAATGATGAAAGTAGGCAGTTGTTTGTAGTTACTTTTCGTTTAAATTAAGAAATCAAATTCTTCATAGTGAATTTGATGTTTGTGTGACCGTGCATCACTGGGACAATAATATAAACAGCCAACTAGATACAACCATTGTAATTTTATTAATAATTTCAATCAGCTCGCCATGTTTCGGGCGATAATTTTGTCCATCCTCAGGAGCACTAGACTGTGTTTACAGCTTGTGGCATAAAGCACCGACGATGCTGCCTGCTGGTGACCAGGGCAGCCTCGTCCGTGCACCACAAGGTGTAAACACAGTCTGGTGCTCCTGAGGATGGGCGAAATTATAGCCCGAAACGTGTCGAAATGATTGAAAGTATTAATAAAATTATTATTGTTGCATCTAGTTGGCTGTTTATATTATTGTATCTTCATAGTGACATAGCGTGGAAAGGAGCAGTGCAGAGTGTCGCTAAAAAAGGAAATAAACAACTTCATTATTTTATTACGTTTTGTTTTGTAAAAAGACAAGAATAAAGAAAAGCGGTGTTCCCTAGCAACATGATATATTACAAGTGTTAAAAGTGTCTACTTTACCTTAGATTACGAAAGTTATATTTATAGGGGCTAAGGTTAGTCTATTATCTCATAAGGCAGACACATGCTTCTAGAGACACAAGGTGTTCTTATTTTATGTAAGCCAGCAAACAAGCACGTACACACAAATAGTTTCTTAATGATATAAAATATAAATTTCATGGTATTGACCATAAATTTAAGAGAGTTTTCTGATAATATTTTATACTTATTTCATCTTCTGCCCATTCCACCTTATAAAACTCGTTCTGAAAAGCAGAATGTAGTAAAAACTTGCGAAGTTAGATCTTTAAAAGTTTTCTCATTACACTTTCGAAATTTGCAGCGCTTAACACTCTTTAGTAAACAAACAAGGTATAGGAAAATAATTATGTTTTGCATTAGGTTCTTATATCCTAAACTAAGATACACGAAAGGGCTGTGCAACTGATATATGCCTCTTTTTATCTTTACATAAACACTTCCCTTTCAGACAAATTTTCAACATCTCTGAAGACTACGGTGACGGAAGCAGTTAATTAAAGAATTTCTTGAAAGCAACTCAGTTTGTTTCAAAACGTTTTTATAAATAACCGCATAGAGTCTTGTCATCAAATTAATTATAAAAATTTCAAACTCCGACCTGCTCGATTTAAAACACAAGCCAGCAACGGAGATGATTACCGAACTAAAACATGCTGCTTTTTGATGTTTTGCTGATCGTACATCTCAGTATAATCTTAGTAACTGACCAGCTTAATGCACAAATTCTTGTTTTATAATAAGTTTATTACATTCCTCTACATGTTTCGAGAACTATGTGCTCATCATCAGGAGGTCAAAATTGTATTATACAACACCTGGTATCGTCGCACTCTGCAGGTGGCCGTCCGGTGCACAGGTTAAGAGAGGACTCGTTCCACTCCTCTCTTAACCTGTTCACCGAACGGCCACCTACAGAGTGTGACGATACCGGATGTTGTATAATACAATTTTGACCTCCTGATGATCATGTAGAGGAATATAATAAACTTATTATAAAACTAGAATATGTGCATTAAGTTGGTCAGTTACTAAGATTAAAATATACGGTGTCCCCGTATTTTATGCCAGGGATGAATTCCTGAAGACCTCGTGCAATTCGGGACTCACACAATTCGAGACTAATTTTCCGACCGGAAGAGAGGTAAATTAGGGGTGATGTGTTCTTGGAGCGCGTATATCTATAACTATTGTAGCGCATTTTTTTCTAAACTTATTTTTCAAGTAAGGTACAAATAAATTTACTTACTTACTCCATGGTGCAGAGTCCTTCTTGAGAAGCTAACTGGTTAGAAGCTAGTCAAGAAATTCCCCGCATTTCACGGAACCTGAAGGTTCATTACCGCACTCACAAATGTCTGCCACCTGTCCCTATCCTGGACCAGCTCAATCCAGTCCATATACCCACATCCCACCTCCCGAAGATCAATCCTAATATTATCCACCCATCTACGCCTAGGTCTCCCCAGTGGTCTCTTCTCCTCCAAAGTAAAAGCAAACACTACAGTACAAATAAACACTGAAGTTAATCTAGTGGCAATTTTATTAGTTAATGAATTAGGCCGATACTTCCTAAAAACTGGCAGTCATCATATTCCGTTTACAAAGAAGGAGTAGCAGATGAACAGCCGCCCAGTGAAGACACGCCATATCCCTACTGGACGTTGAAGAGTGGTCTGATTATTCTGGCATCTTTTTGCTGTAGAAATAATCTAACATGTAATGAGTTATTTCTTTCATTCTCTGAGGAGTTCTTGGTAAGCATACGCGCATATTATCATCTGCAGCGCCATCAATTTTAATTTTTTGGATTAGCACATTTTGAAATTTATAGAACGAATTGAAATTTTATTAGCACATTTTTATTACACTATTTCAAATTCGCATAAAATATGTTTGCGCTGTGTTGAGTGCGACCGCACTCTTTAACACAGCGAACAGTACACATACCATACCTATGTCATGCTACCACACCACCGCATAACATACAACAACGTAGTTTTTACCGAATCTTAACCTAAACATAACTTTAGCTAGACTCTAATGAAGGCTCCCTGATGATGGTCGTAGACCGAAACATTTAGGAACAAGTCAAAGTGATTTTTACTGTAACTTTTAAAACTTTGTCAAGTTTAATAAAGAGTGCGTTTGTTGGTGTATGAACTTTATGCAATTTTTTTTTCTTGGAAAGTTTAAATATCACGGATAATGCAAATGATGTTTAAAAATTTCTTACTTAATTGTCATAGGGGCTGAAATATTTCTTATTTTCCTCATAGACGTTTAGGAAAGGAGAACCATAATAATCATCATCAGCAACAAGATATAATCTATTCCAGCTTTTTTATTTCACAAGAATCCTGATCTCTCCCGTCCGGCAATTTCCATGTAGATTAATCGTAAGTGAAACTTCTCTGGCTGCGTAGGTGAAACTACGAAACGTGGAAAGGAGTTGTCGGTCACGCAGAAAGTTTGAACCAAGGGGCTCACCTCGAGGTCACTACTGTGGCATTATGGTAGGAAAAATACGCGCCAAAGCATTCCAAGCCCTTAGATATCAACACTCGTTTTATATGGAAGAGTACAGTTCCAGAAATAACACACCGAATAGGATATTCTTAGGCTTGGATTGTGGGCTCTGTACATAATTTCAGTGAAATTTCTCTTCAAAGGAATTCCAGCTGCTCCGCTGTAATTGTTTTCCCAACAACCACTACGAGTTATTGGAGAAGGGAAATCTAAAATGTAAGGAAAATAGACCTTCAATATAAATTACATGTAGGAAGTACGAATTTTCTTTCATCTACTCAGACCTTCTTCGAATTTCTCAAGAAATGGACCTAGACGTGTTATAACAATTATTTTACTGATAATTGGATGGTATTTTAGAAAAGAAAAATTGTTCAGTACTCATCAGTGTTGATAAGAATATGTACACCGATATGTAGGGATCATCTACGTGACTTTCAGCCTCAAGACAAAAACTAACTTTCTCAAGCATTTGCAGCTAACTTCGCTCTCAACTAAGAAATTATCTTCCCCTATGCAACACGAATGAATTGTCCCAATATCCTTTTTAATTTCGAGTTCATGCATAAATATTGATTTTGGCCGCGGCTGTGCAGGGGCAGTACTTGCACCGTATAAACTGGTAGCTGTTCCGGAATAGCAGGCAAACACGAGTGAATGAGAAGCAGGTATTATCGGGGAAATAAGAGAAGCGTCATTTCCAGAATTCGTTCCCATGTGTAGGTCTCGCTATAGCGAAATACGACTATCATGTCTGCATGCACTGCAAAGAGCCGTGCTAAAACTGCGCTCTGGAATCAAGTGGATGGGTCTAGGCACATTTCCAACCCTTCAAACCTGTTTAAGTTCTTCCACCAAAGGCTTTGCACTTCCTGTCATTCTGAACGATGAACCTAATTAACCACGCTGATCTGAAGATACTACCACAAACTCTAAATGAAAAATTAACTAAATGAAGCCCGCAATCTTGTAGACTTCGTCGTCTGTCGTTTAATTCAAATACGGTTATTTTCCGGCAGACAGTACACTGTATTTCGGAGTGACGAAAAATTTATAAGACACTCGGTTTGAACTGACATTACAATAACTGAAGAATAAAAAACCAACTAGATGCCACTTGTTATTTTATTGTACTTCTTATGGACCGAACATGTTTCGGGCATTATTATGCCCATCATCAGGAGCTCGCGACTATGATGTTGATTACCACATCGGTCGTCTCGTTCTTGGGTTGCTGTATGTTGGAGGTTAGGTGCAGTAAGGTTGGAGTAGTGCAAGTCGTGCTTCAGCCTGCAACCCGGACACCACTCCAGCCTAACTGCACCTCACCTCTAACATACAGCAAACCAAGAACGAAATGACCAATGTGGTAATCAACATCATAGTCGCGAGCTCCTGATGATGGTCATAGTAATGCCCAAAACATGTTGAGCCTATAAGAAGTACAATAAAATAACAAGTGGCATCTAGTTGGTTTTTTATTCTTAAGTTATCACAATGATGCATGGTCCAATAAACATCAGATTGACATTATAATATTCCTAAGTTTCAGATGCCAAAGTTATAGTATATTTCTTAGAATATGTTTGTCTTGTTTCGTGACAAAATTCTTACCTGGAATGAGAAATGCTGCTACTCCTCTGTCTGCAAGAGACGTAAATATCTGTGACTTAGCTTAGAATACTCTTGTTTCTGAAGAACACAAAAACAATTGTCTTATCTTATCATCACAAAGAGACGCCCTCAGCCTGACAAGTGTGCTCAAGTCTAGGTGATTCAGTGAAGGGTTTAGGATATCAAACCCTCGTGTAACATCATAGACATTGACCGTGAGAGAAGGAAGTGGTACTTCAAAATTACGTTAGAAATCATACAATGTACATGCGTAGCTTAACATTCTTTAATCTTTATATATTTTTAAACAATTGCCTCTATTACGTTCATACTTACGGAGAAACATATATGGCATCAAATGACTGTTTTATTTTACTGTACAGAAGTGTGGCTTAATACCTTTTCCGTGGCAAGTCTTTAGACAGATATTATCAAGGCTGTGGTATAAATGAAAATAGGCGATCATGACAAATGTACATTAAAGACCAGATTTCAAACCAAACTTATTAAGTGTCGACAAATTGCAGTAAAAACCTCAAATAACAAATTTCATGTAAACTAATTCCGTGGTTCTGAAATGGTTATACGCATAGGATAAACAAACAGGTATAATAAAGCTGAAGTGCACACTTTTACAAATTTCCGTTGCACGTACTCAAAAATTTGGTTTCAGTCTCGACGAAAGATAATTGTTTCTTCAGTATAAAAAACGCCCTATGCTGTGAAGTATATGGACAGAATGCGAGTATTAAACAGAGTTCATACCCACACACACACACACACACTGCTGAGTACTGCCGTTATAGAGCTAATTCTAATGGTTAAACTTACTTTTTAATAGGGTAAAACTTTATAGGCTTTTGTGAGAGCGGTAGTAAACATTCATGTTCCATGTGTAGCAAATGGTGAGTACCTGGGCAATTTTCACTTGAAAAAGATCAACAATGTCCATATAACCTAACACTGCGACATGTTCGCATAATCTTAACACCTCGGCTATACTTACAGGCTGATATCACCGCACTCGAAGAGAAAACGTTTTTGGCGAATTAATGCTGCCGTTAGCAATAAACTCTACTTCGGTCTTCATGTAAAGTGCCCGACATTTTTGCCCGATTTTAAACAAATTTGTGGTTTCTCGACAGATTTTCACGGAAGTTCCAAATATCGAATTTGACACACACACACACTCACACACACACACACACACACACATATATATATATATATATGTCCAGTGAGGGCTACGCTGATACATAGGGACATACGGACGGACATGACTAAATTAGTAGGCACTGCGTCTGTGCTAACGCACCTAAATCGGTTGCTGACCTGTGTAATTAGTTACAACAACGAGACAACGCATAAGGTAAAAGGAAAGCCGGATTCAGCCCACGTATCATTGCGTAAATTTCCATGATTTAAAGTGCTCGTATGCCCAGTGATACCTAAAAGAGAGCCAGCCGATAACATGTGTCCATTTTGACGTGCTGCGTAATTCGCAGGCGTAGGGTTTGTGACGCTGGCGGAGAAATCAATTTGATTTTGCCAATTAAAATGAAATATGATTACGTATCTCGCTCGTCAGTTTAGCTGTGACAAAGCCAGTTTAATGACGTGAAATTCTAACTCCTGATTAAAATGCATGCAGAGGTCGTAATTGCAGGTTTAGCCAGATTAAATTCCCGATTCCTTCCGTCCTCAGAAATATTAATTTTTTTTGTCTTCCAACGTCCAACTAGTGTAGTGGTCCTTAACATGTCTGAGATTTTTTAAAAATAAACTGCATTCATATAACGGGAATGCTTGTTTCTTATGAGAATCTTATTAACCCGTGTTCCTGAAAACGTATATATTAAAAATAATTTAAATCAGTCCCATTACAAGCCCGAGTTGCCCAGAGGGTTCTAGGAAGTTAAGGTTCCGAGATTACGTGACATTGGCCGGGGATTGTGGTAAGGTTGTCAAGTCTTACGCACCGACCGCTTTTTACCCCCAGGAAGTACTCCTTGTACTCATTTCTGTTAGAGACTGAGTCGACTCCAGAGCCATAGTGCGATCGGAAGGATTATGTCAATAAAACATTCCAGTGACACCATCTGGAATCGAACCAGCGACCTTCCGATTTGTAGCACAGCACCTTAACCACTGTGCTACTACGTGTATATTACAAAAACAAATCTGTGCACGCACTAGAAACGGCACATGGGTACATTTTTACATGTGTACACCATGAAGGCGTAAGGTGAAGTAGGTGTATGGCTCCATTCATGCTTATCCTCGCCCGCGAGGAAATGAGCCCCCGGAACACAGTAACTAGACGCTTGGTAATGTTTCAAGATCAGAAACTTGAGGTAGGGGGGTTCGCCAAGTTGAATTTCAACTATAAATTGGAATTATGTTGTGAATTCACTCGTATATCATGCCAAAAATATTGTTAACATTATTAATTACAATCCTGACACTTAGTAAGTTAGTCACTATCACTTATCTAGGGGAGAAGTAAGAATAACCATCTCCAAAGTTTTTGGTACACAAAAATAAATGGAACTTTGTAAAAGGAATGAAATTTCCCTGAGAAATCATCGTTTCTTTAAACTCACTTTGCGAGGCGGATGCCAAGACTTTAGGTACTGACCACTAGATACCATCAGCATGCAGGAAAGTTACATGTACTTGTATCCCATATGGCTACTTTATCGAGTAGCATTTGCATCTATGCCTTATTTGTGCGAACTGTCGACGGTTCTGGTCTTATCAACCTGTCTGTCCTTTCTCTCCACCCAGGGTAACAAGCGACAGACACCAACTGGACTTGAAGTTATTTTAGCGCGGAATATCGTCCACAACATTCTAGTTTCCCGTCAAACTACTGTCGTGAAAGTGACCAATCCTACGCCAATTCAGGCGATACTGTCAGTCGCGGGTATAGTGGGAATGCAGTCTATTTGCGGAAATGTGGTGAGAACCGCTGGAACATATGGGTCGCAGATGACAGGCGTCTCTAAGCCTGCTAGAGGGACGGAAATGCGTCACAGCAAATATCTGCATGACGTTGCCAACCACTCTACGTGTTTAATCCAGGTGAAGCAATGATACTGCGATGACAACTGTAAATTGGGGGTAGAACCGTTACGCACAGAAAATGTTATAGCTTTCCTACTTTCAGAGTGAAATTCGACAGATATGTTGGCAGCGTTGCCTATTACTGACACAATGGTACAACCTAATTCACAGTACTATGTGTTAGCTGCTTCAGAACTGCGTTATACATGAGCGGCTTCCATTTACAAGCCTAGGCTTACCATGACCTACTTTGGTAAAGTACAAATGCTAAAGTGAAGCTGCCCCACAACAAGTCATGTGTAGATATAAACGCAATATTTTCCCTGTCAAAGCCATGAATGCATACAACCCCACTCATTCTTAACCTCGCTAACGTCACGCCCCGGCCGCTTTATCCCGGGAAAAGTATACCAGAAAACAGTGAATAGGAGGCCGGGTGGGCTCCGGAGCCCGTCGGTCTCAATGTGTGGAGAAGGGAAAAATCTCTTGCCCCTACCAGGATTCGAACCCCGTACCTTCCAGGCCATAGTCTTACTCACTATAACAACTACACTACTCTGGCTCCTAGATGTGTGAGGGAGATGAAGTATAGCTCCACCACGTTTGACTTTGGCACTAGAAGGAATCGAGAGGTCAGCTTCAAACCACGGCCACATTACCTCGAGGGTTAAACTAGGTACCCAACGGATAAGAGACTGGTAGGGCTGTACAGTCGGTCTGGAAAATTTGGAGTAGAGGAAAACTTCTTCAACAGACTCAAAACAACACAGTTACACAGCTCTTGCATTAATCAGTACATGTGATGTAATCTATTGCTGATAGGAGAAGGGCCACATGTTTAGGCCACTGTTAGCCATTCTCAAGCCCATTCCAGACCATGAAGCTTCCATGTGCTGACTAATGTTACAACACTCTGTTTGAATTCTCATGAATCTGTTGAACTGCATTCATACAAAGCGTGGAACACACCAAACAAATATTAGAATAAATGTTCTTGCCTCTGTCCGTAGTCGGAAAGGCGATTCATCGGTTAACCAGCCCGTAGTCAGCCAAGCTGCTATAATAACTATTTGCACACGGAAAACTTTGGGTAGAATCAGAGATACAAGCAGTCTCTCACATTTCAAAGCTAACATTGTTGATTTTCATGACCTTACGAACAAAGTAATGAATCACAGCAAGAAGCACACAAGTTCCTTTGCAGCAGGCACAGAAACGTTGATTGATTTGAAGTCATAGTTTCCGATTTCTCATTTTACCACTGTGTACCCCTCAACATTGATAACTTATATTATAAAACCAAATTATTTTTATTTAGTTCAAACTGAAATCTACTACAGAATTCCCATGGCTTCTCACAAATCTAGGGAGTCAGGGAACCAGTAGTTCTGATCCACATTTTTGGGGTTTTCAATTACTATTTCCCCGGGGTGTTATTAGGTCGTTACATTAAGAAAGGCAGAGACAGCCCCAAATCCATTTCAAGTCTCCATTGAAAATTTTCTTACGTCATATGCTAAATATTAAATAAAGCTGAAAAGCGTTGTTAAATAAATTACGAGTTAATTTTAATCCTGGATGAACATACCATAGTTAAAAAATGAAGAACGTATAATCTAGAGACGTTACTCAGAACGGATATAACAGACTGACGTGAGAGAGAATTCAGAGGAAACTTACCTAGAGGCAAAACCACAAATGTCGTTGGTAAAATTTCTTATCAGTATATGAACAACCACGAAGACAGAACTCTCTCTTATGCAGTTAATTACATAGACATCATACCGAAAATTTAAGTTACTGATCTGGATAAGTTAGGCGCCATGTGCAGTGTATCCTTCTCTTTTGCTGATCCTAACTGGGAAATTCGGAAATGTTAAACTTTACTCCCTTGAAAATTACGGAAAATTTTAGTCTAAAATAAAAAAATCGCGAAATTTACTTTGGATTTCTACTGCACGTTCATTCAACATCAGCCACGTGGCTCGGCAGATAGATTTTTCCACGAATATGCCGTGGTGGCTGTGTGTTAACTACATAAAATGAATGCCTACAAGAGATACAAAAGACATACTTCCGATTACAATTGCGATAGTTCTGCAATTCAATAACGTAGCCAACTACGAAGGGTTACCCATCAAAACAGAGTCTGTGTATTGACTAATGGCGCAATTGTGATAAATCTACGATTCACTGGTATAATAAATTGTAGACTTTCGAGAATCACACAGCGTCTGTGTTAATGATTAATGGTAAATTTTTTTTTTAACACTCAGACAGGCGCTGAAGATTATTTCAGTCAGCAGATAACTTTGGATCAGTCAGCCCTTGTACCTTGATCTGCCTCTCGTTTCTCTCAATCACAAAAGATTCATGTTTTTTCTTACGATGACAACAATTATAAAGTAAAAGAGAAATGTCAAATTCAAGAGACAGCTTAGTCTAGTTATAATGACGCACTACGTATGTTGGCCGTAAAGTCCCTGGATGCAATTCGCCATTTCTTCTTTGATACAGTAGGTTAACTGAGAAAGTTGGAATTCCATATCCCAAATTTCGATCGCCTAATGGCTAATATTCGAGTGCCAAAAAGTTTGGGTCGCCCCTGGCTACTATGTGACCGCATTTTTCTACACATTTTGACAATGCATTCCTGAGGTAGTCTATTGCAATTCCCTTACGGACGGACTGTAACCTCATTCGCGAGGATCATGCCATCAGGAATCGGAATTTACCTCCTTTTTCATGTTCGTAGAAGAGAGATGTGGTGTTCTTTTCCAGTATTCCGCTGGAAGGACAGAAATTTCGAATCAAAGAAACCAAAAGAACAGAGCGCTACGTGCGTTGTGGCTGCAAGCCAAAGAGAAGATAAATCAGTCGTATCGCAAGGGCTAGATGTGCAAATACGTGTAATTTACGTTCTTCACAAGGCGATTTATTGAGCCGAGAAAAACGCATTCGCTTCATTAAGCCAGTAAATTCGCAGAAATTGGTTCCGTCTGTTTGGCGAAGTACCATTACAGCAGTCTCCGTTTAACGACACAACGTCTGGATAACGAGATGTGAAATGTCAGCAGAACACAGTTTTCGAGGATCACGAAAGACACTACAGGAAGTTCCTCTCCGTGCAAAATATATATTCAAAACTTCCTATTTATGTGTTACCTATATTACTTACTTACTCCATGGAGCAGAGTCCTTCTTGAGAAGCTAACCGGTTCTGCAGCTAGTCAAGAAATTCCCCGCACTTTATGAAACCCGAAAGTTCATCACCGTATTCACAACTGCCCGCCATCTGTCCCTATCCTGAGCCAACTCCATCCAGTCTCCACCCCCTCCCACTTCCCGAAGATCCATCTTAATATTATCCTCCCATCTACGTCTAGGTCCCCCCAATGGCCTCTTTCCCTCAGGTTTCCCCACTAGAACCCTGTGCACACTTCTCCCCTCCCCACACGCGCCACATGCCCCGCCCATCTCATTCTTCTCGATTTTACCACCCGCACAATATTGGGTAAGGAGTAAAGATCCCTAAGCCCCTCGTTATGTAATTTTCTCCTTTCCCCTGTTACCTCGTCCCTCTTAGATCCAAATACTCTCCTCAACACCCTGTTATCAAACACCCTCAGCCTACGTTCCTCCCTCAATGTCAGCGACCAAGTTTCACACCCATACAGGACAACGGGCAGGATTATAGTTCTATATATCTTGATTTTTAAATTTTTGGACAGCAACCTG
>Ga0123355_10015593_pt1 | contig 11945 bp, 8 predicted proteins | sample TergutEmb28metaG_3_FD_89872 | JGI IMG/M metagenome (GOLD analysis project Ga0123355, IMG submission 89872) | Embiratermes neotenicus P1 segment gut microbial communities from Petit-Saut dam, French Guiana - Emb289 P1 | ecosystem: Host-associated > Arthropoda: Insects > Digestive system > Gut ... | reverse complement strand
TTAAGAATTCACAACATTACAGCTAAAGCAGCATTGAAATTTGGAAGTGAAGCTTGGGTACTGAAGAAAAGAGAGGAACAACGTTTAGAAGCAGCACAGATGAAATTTTTGAGACACTTACTTAGAATAACAAAACTAGATTAAGAAAAGAATCAATGTATTAGGCAAAAAATGGGAGCACAGAACATAATAAAGGAAATAAAACAGTACCAGAAAAAGTGGCTACAACATGTACAGAGGATGGACACAAACAGACTACCAAAACAAACATTACAATATAAACCAAAAGGACGAAGGAACATAGGACGACCGAGGAAGAGATGGAGGGATCAACTTCATCTTGAGGATCAAGGAACAGCAAACACGCCTAACCCTTCAGGAACATGATGATGATGACGATGAACTTTTTTTTTTTTTTTCGAAAATCGTGCCTTTTTGAGATAATGTGGCAAAATAAAGTAGAGCGAGGCAGGCTACAGGTGACAATATAATACGACGCTGAAAAAGACGCGATTTGCATGCTAGATAAGTAAGGCAAGAATACAGACACACACACACACACACACACACACACACACTATATTTAATACACATAGCTTCATGATATATTAGTTCCGTCTGATCTCGTACAGCGTTTTATGGCAACACAAAAACAAAGAAACTACGCAACGACTTACCTGTCATTACTATCTGTTTAGCCAAATTCGTCTAAGGAAGGCCATGGGCAAACGAATATTCTTTGTGCCATCGCAGCGCCGAGCAGTTTACACGAAGACATGCTTAACGTTTTATTGTTGCCGGCGACGTAAATTTGCCACAGAGACATTTTTGTGCAACGCTGAATATTTTTTCTGTATTGTTGACAGCGACGTGTAGCTCTACAACTCACACACAATGCATTGTCGTGTTTTCACGGCAACACTGGTTACGTGAACACGCCGCAGTGTACATTGCTTATCTTGTTATTGCTGAATTTGTGCCACTGTATGGCATGTTAGTGGGGAAGAGAACGTAGATGTTCCAGCAGTCATAAAGACCAAGGCGACAGGAAGTTCGTCTAGATGCCGAGATAGAAACTTGACATATCACCTGTGTGACAGTGTTCGTGGTAACTAATTAATAACGGTACAAAATTATTTGCCTTTTGTTATGAAGCAGAGAAATAATTCGACAAAACTCCGGTACATTTACGACTACATATTCGCTCGTTTATTTCATTCAGCGGCCGGTCGTGAGCGGTGATGTATCGTGCATTTATACTGTCATATTAGAAGGTTTTGGCGAAGTCCAGGGTCCTCGATTTATGCGTGTAGGTGCCCTCATTGTCACATCATACTCGTTTGAACATAAAAAAAATGTTCGTTGGGTGTCATATGCCTCCAGGCTAAATAGCCAGCAATATGGATTTCAAAATTTATTGTTATACCTTTGAACTCGCCGCATTAACCAGCGAGAATGTGTAGCGATGAACGAGGTGGCAAGGTGATCTTAAATAGAGGTAACAGGAACAGGATGCGTATAACGTAACATTGAGGTGCGTTCGTGCAACCATTGTTGCGTTGGAAAAGCAATAAGTGTTATATGCTGTTAGAGTGTGTGTAGCCTTAGGTATCCTGCACGCAATACGCATGCGCCATATTGTCATCTGTGGACTGTCAGTCACTACAGTGTTTTTCCACATTATCTCATAAACGGCGCGATTTAAAAAAAAAAAAAAGTTATTAAACATAAAATGTAAGCGTTGATTTTCACTGCAACGTTTGTCTGTAACATCGCCCATTCTAAGAAGAACTGAGCGACATATGATCAAAAATTTACATTGGTCGTCATGTAAAGTACCCGGTTATTCTCGTCAGATATTAATGAAACGTGAACTCTTTCGACATATTTTCGAAAAATACTCAAGCATAAAATGTCATGATATCCCCCTTCCAGTGGGAGCCGAGTTGTTCCGTGCGGACGGACAGACAGAGATGACGAGGCTAATAGTCGTTTTTCGAAATTGTGCGAACGCGCCTAAAAATGGTAAAGTTTTCCCTTTTCCCACCATGAGGACATGTAGGAGAAACCGAGTTTATGTATATCCATTCTTAATTGCGGCGCTAGATGGAGGTGAGTGGTAAACTTCACGCCCTGGGCGCAATGCCTCCGGAAAAGAACCCCCATACCCATCTAATAGTAGGCTGGGTGGGCTACGGAGCCGGTCTGGACGTTTTGAAGAAAAGATCTCTTGTCACTGTCGAGAGTCGAACCTCGGATCGTCCAGCTCGTAGCCTAGGTAAAAGGTAAAGTGCACCCTTGTATAGGCACTGAGGCTCTGTACAGGCCGTACGGCCCATAGGAGGAGTAGAGGTATAGCTCTACTCTTTCTTGACCACGACACTAGAAGGGGGTGAGGGGTCAGCAGCACGCCGCAGCCGCTCTTTACCCTCAGGAAAGACCGGTACCCATTGCACAGGAGGCTGGGTGGGCCCTAGGGCCGGTCTGGACAGGTGCGGAAAATCTCGCCCCCACCCACCGGGATTCGATCCCCGGACCGTCCAGCCCGTAGCCAGTCGCTATACCGACTGAGCTCCCCGGGCCACAGCTCGTAGCCTAGGCGCTACATTAAATGGAGAGTAGGAAAAAATTTGGAAAGATGTGATTTTAATCATGAAAACACAGAAGAATCAGCAGTGCGGGTAAAACTGTGGGAGGTTTTTGTAAGCGTATTTAAAATTAATCGACGTGGAAAACATACGGGAATGGTGGCAGTGGTGCTGAGCGTTCTGCAAGTAGCGTCATTCTTTTAAGTGACTAACAGAATAACAAAATAATTTCTTGTAACGAAATTGGTGGCGTTCAAACTGTAACACTGCTGCATTAAGACCGTGCCGGTGGACTTATTCCGTAGGTATTTATATTTCAGTAGCGTATTAACATCTTCCTATATTTGAAGCCTTTGAACACTAAATTCAACCACATGTTTTTTTTTTTTATGTTTTGCTGACCGTGCATCTCAGTATAATCTTAGTAATTGACCAACTTAATGCACAAATTCTTGCTTTGTAATAAATTTATTATATTCCTCTACATGTTTCGAACACTATGTGCTCATCATCAGGCGGTCAAATTGTATTCTACAGCATCTGGTATCATCACACCTGTAGGTGGACGGACGGCAACCTACAGAGTGTGATGATACTGAGAACACCTTGTGCTTCCTTTAAAACGAAGCCAATCGGTGAATACTGTATTGCGAAACCGTCACTGTACGAATCATACGGAATTCAGAATTATCCTGCACTGTGTGAGCAAAGTGCATACTCTTGAATGTTGAACCTCGTGGTACATCTACTAAGCATTAGGTATAAAAATTTAACGTTATATTCCCATCCTTGTTTCTGTAGAGATTGGGGTTACAAATGTATTCACTGCCGAAGTTCAGCGTATGTTTCTTGTTTCTGTGTCCTGTACATAACCCATAACCTGCTTCAGTTAAGCACCTCAGATCTTGCATGCCGGCCTATGCCTGGTATGTGCCCTGAAGTGTGTGGCCGCTGTCTTCTGTGTGTGCTTCACGATTCTTTCATCTTGCCGTTTAAAACCGTATGCGGCCTGTAATATACGCAGATGATGAAGTATCTTTAGACAAAGCAAGAAAAAACAAACAAAATTGCGGAGTGGGTGAATATGACGTGAATGAAGCAAGAAGTGCACGAAGTTTTGGTTCCAAAACTTCCGTGGTAAGGAATCTCTTGCGTGCAAGTATGAACCGTCTGAAGACTGGCTAAAGAGAAGAAATAATAGTCGATTGGAGGACTACGAGGCGCTTTTTTTGGGGGGGGGATCAAGAGGTTCGAAGGTTCTTGAAGACTAACTTCTGACCAGAGGAGGAGGTGAGGAGCAGAAACAGGAAAATAAGAAGAGGGGGTGTAGTGAGAGGCAGTACATTTATTGTTTTGGGGAGGGGGTAGAATTTCCTGCTCTGAAGTTTCATGGGCTTTAGCCGCTTGTCCTCGCAAATACTGACTTTCGTCTGAATTATTTACCCTCGTACCGCACAGGGAACACAGCCCGCCTCCAGTGAAATGACCGGTCATTCGCTGCTATTTGGGCAAATAATCGGTATTTGCAGTGAGAGTGATATGAAACACTGTGTGATGAGTTGCGGTTTGTTGACGTTACAGCAAGTGGTACGTGTAGTTACCATAGTAACCGTAAGGGTTAATTAAGTCGTGTGTTCGTGATTGTTCACCGAATTGAACTTTCTCACTATAAGACACAGACAAAGGCAGATATTCCGTTGTCTCCTGTTCAGAACAGTACCTCACTTGACCTTTGTGCTGAAGAAGAACGCTCGGTCTCTTTCCCGTGTATCGTGACTTGCAGGAACAGTGATCGCTCGTACTGCTGTGAGAGAATTACTTGTTTGGCAAAATACAAATGCACAGTAAGACTTAATGCGTTAAATTAATTACACACATTATCTATTTAGTATATGTGGTCCCGGATAGCTCAGTCGGTATAGCGACTGGCTACGGTCTGGACGGTCAGGGCATCGAATATCAGCTGGGGCGACATATACCGCACCCGTCCACACGGGCCCTGGACCCACCAGCCTCGTGTACAATGGGAACTAGGTCTCTTTCTCGGGGATAAAGCGGCCAGGGCTTGACGTTGACCACCCACCCCTTCTAGCGCCGAGGTGAGCCCTCCTAGTCTGTTCTAGTATGAACCTTCCCTTCACGTTTGCCTTTAAATTTGTTTAGTATATTAGTAGATCTCGTAATGAATTAGGGATTTCTTTGGGGGTTTAGCAGAAATTGAGGTCTAGCGGAGTACGGTCGTGCCGTTTTGTTGCTGTGTGTATCAGTTACATAAATTTTCATCCCATATCACGAATGGTTCAGAATAATACAGATAGTGTGTAGATTATATACAGATTGTTTAGCGATGATTCTGAAACAGTGTGGCGCTTGTTTTAAAACTCTGGCGAACAGAACATGAACGACTGACATTCCATGACGGCCTATGTTCATCTCACCCCTTCGCTGGATGAGCACACCTCTTTCTGTGTGTGCGCGTATGTGTGTTATGTGGTGTTGCTGGTACTGTAATGATTCTGAAGTTCTGTAGGTCATCTGCAGTGCTTCGTTACGTGCTTAACGAATGTTAACGACTTCTGATAACATATTCTGTTTTCTCTGTATATCCATCGGCCCTTCATACTGCCTAACTCATGTGCGTTTTATTTTCCGTTTTTTTTATACTAACGCACCTATCTACTTATCTGTCTACTCCAAAAATACAGACAGTTTTAGGCAAATAAGATCGTCCATCTTAACAGTTCAAATGCCATAATATTTTCACTGGGGGTTTTTTATTACAGAGAACAGATTTTGTATGTTTATATTGCAGTGGTAGCAGAAATAAAAGTAAAGTTTAGTAATTCATTTCAATTCCCTTTTACGTAATGTGTCAGTTTAACAGCGGCATGGTCAGTTGTAGGCCTAGGACAGAATAAATACAACACAAATTACAAAAACAAACAGGACCGAACAAACGCACACGAGCACACAGAACACAGCGTAACGGTTGGTAAAAAAGGCAGATTTATAACTGATTCTGCCCCTAGATTAAATGTGTAAAACAATATTGCCCAGACAGATGACACAGGAACGTAAATGGTACAAAATATAATCAATTTAATTACAATTTACCGAACTAAATTAAAGCCATAGCTCACATAAAACGTCACTGAGCGAACTACAAAGCGTAAAATCTGTTTAAGACTTCTTATTTCTGTACGGAAAATATTTACGTCATTACCAAATTTGCAGTTGTTGTATGTACATCGCTTGGAAGGTACGTTTTTGTCTGCAACACGAAATAGAGTGAAGTTTCTAATGTTATGAGTTGGAACTAGCAAACAAGGTAGGGTAAAATTTCGATCCCACGAAAACATGAATAAAAAGAGGATCACGCTAATGCATTCTGTCTTGTAAAGTGTGTCACTGTAGCAGCTAAGTTCCATAAGTATATCTGTAATAAATATGATAAAGATATTAATAATCCTTGTTTATTCTATACCAACATATGCACAAATAGGTACTCTAAATTTATATTAAATTAATCTGACATGTTTCACTGTTAATACCACCATCTTCAGGGAATTTAAAAGTAGTGTTAACTAAAGTTATGAATTATTAAAATGATAAAATACAATGTACTAATGTGTTGTTATGATAAAATCTCGGTAAACATGGCCGCATATGTAATTCCTGCCTAGGTGTATGTATGGTGCGAAGTAAACAGGAACTCCACACCATACATATACCTAACCAGGAATGACTTATGGGGCCACATTTACCAAGATTGTATCATAACAACACATTACTATATTGTATTTTATCATTTTAATAACTCATCACTTTAGCTAACACAACTTGTGAACTCCCTGAAGATGGTGTATTAACACTGAAACATGTCAGAGTCATTTAATATAAGTTTACACTAATTTGTGTATATGTTGGTATATAATAAACATTTATTATTCAATATTCATGGGATAAAAGTAATAATAATCCTTATTTGTTTAAATGAGGACTCAGATCCTGATGCTTCTAGAGGCAGTAGGATACTTTGAAACTTTGGTGTGCTTCTCTGAGACTACACAGCGTCAGGCATAATCTTCGTTTGTAATTTAGTTTGTGAACTTCTTTTCAGATCTGCTTATGACAATGTAACAAAGACCAAAGTAGCAATCAAGAAAATATCTCCATTTGAACATCAGACATACTGCCAGCGAACATTGAGAGAAATTAAAATTCTTACCAGGTTCAAGCATGAAAATGTGAGTATGGTCGTATTCTAACTCACTAGAAAGTAAATATGGTTTCTAGAAATAAAAATATATGTGTTGTTGCCATTTTTATTGCAGTAACGGTGCATGCTTTTTTTGGTATGCCCTGTCATTGTTTTTGTTTTTGTAACCCACTTCTGCCCAGTTATTTTGTTTTGTTGGCATAACTAGTGTATGTATGGTTATAGTGTCAAGTAATCTGCAGAATACATTTTTGTGTTGTTTGTAATATACTAGTAATATACTAGTAGCATATTTTTAGTGTTGGATGATATCAATAAATAAATATGTGCGTACATGTGCATTGACTGGGATAGTTAAAATACTGAATTTGTGTATGTTATGAAAAGGCTCCAAACTCCCATGTGGCCTGGGCCTCCAGATGTCTTGGTCAGAGTTGATAATGGTGGTAATTCTGAAGCATTGTCAAACCTGATGCTTGTCAGTCTGTACTGATGATGCCAAGGAGGAGACATTTAAATCCCTTTGACTAGAATACTCCTTTTGAGAAGTTAAACTTCCTGCAACCTCGAGTACAGCAAACTTTTAAGGATATAATCTTAAAATCAAGTAGTAATTTGAAATTTTAATAATATAATTTTAGGCGTGTTCGCATAACTGAAAAAAACCATTAGCATCGTCATGTTTGTCTGTCCACTGTTCACATGGACCAATGCAGCTCCCACTGGACAGACTTTCATGAAATTTGATATTTGGCTATTTTTTGAAAATGTTTCATGAAACTTCAAGCTTCATTACAATCTGACAAGAATCAGTGGTACCTTACATGAAGACATATGTACATTTGTGGTATTATGTGAATAAAAATCCAACAGATGCAACAGTATGCAGACATTTATTCACTGCAAAACTACTCTACATGTTTCGGGTGTCACAGCACCCATCATCAGGAGTCTTAAATAGTGTAACCGCAGCGTCCGGTACAGGTCATACTACTTGTACCGCTACTCCTCTCCAGCGTGGTCTGATCAGGACGCAGTCCCGATCAGACCACGCTGGAGGGGAGGAGCAGTACAAGTAGTATGACCTGTACCAGAGGCTGCGGTTACAGTATTTAAGACTCCTGATGATGGGTGCTGTGACACCGGAAACATGTGGAGTAGTTTTGCAGTGAATAAATGTCTGTATACTGTTGCATCTGTTGGATTTTTATTCACATTGAATTACGATGCACGGAACCACGAGCTTAAAATTTATGATATTATCTCACTGAAGAGAAAATCAGAACTCATGTTTTATACTTAGTAACTTTTTTTACCAAGTTGTGTCATTTATGAGGCAGTGTGTTAAATTATAGTATAGCTGGACAGTCCACAGATGACACTATAATATGACACATGCACTGTGCATGCTGGATGACTAAGGCTACAAACACACACTCAGAATATGTCTGTATTTATTCCTTTTCCAGGACAACAGTGGTCACTTGCATGCGCCCCAGTGTTCCATCATACATACATTGCTTGTCTTGTTTATTTTAAAATTAATGTAGAAATAAAATAATAACCCAATAAAATTTACCAAAAATATTAATAAAAGAAACATCATATCTCATAATCCAGAAAAATCTTTTATGTCATTAACACCACAAACTAGTATGTAATGTCTCACAACTGTTTGCTTCTCATTGCAGAGGCCTGAGTTCAGTCTCAGGCCAGCCCCATGTGAGATATGTGGTGGGAAAAAGTTGCACTGTTGGTTTTTGTCCAAGTATGTTGGTCTTTCTCTGACACTAACATTCCTCCATTGTTCCATTCATTCGTCACCAACACTATATAATCTCCATCATTGACAGCATTGTTAAATATCTCTCTCTGTCTCTCTCTCTCTCACACACACGCATGCGCACGCGTGCGTGTGTGCGTGTGTGTGTGTGTGTGTAACTTTTTGAATATGACAGTATTAGTGGTAAAGCCTTATCTGGGGTCAGGTCTGGCAGAAAGGTACAATGCCACATTGTGTACCTTCCGTTAGACCTGACCCATGGATGAACAGAGCAGTAATATTGTTTTGTATTGTTATACATTAATTCTTGCCTTTATTCCAGATAATAGATATCAGGGATATTCTTCGAGCTGTAACCATTGATCAGATGAAGGATGTATATATTGTGCAGTGTTTGATGGAAACAGATCTGTACAAACTCTTAAAAACACAGGCAAGTAATCAGGTACAATATCAGGATTACTTTTTAAGCATGTTGGATATTTTAATCATTGAGCTGGGATGCTGCCGACACTGACCTGCTGCAAGTGCCAGTTTAATGGTTTAAATGAACACTGCTTCTCAAGTAACCACAAAACCCACTCAAGAACTCCAGTGTTCATTTTCAGTGTCCTCTGGCTTGTCACTTCCTGTATATATGTATATAGAGATGAGAAATATGTGGTAAATTTGAAAACATATTCTCACGTGGTCTTTTGGTGATAGCTTCCTGTTTGGTGTCAGTATAAAGTTATGTTTATATGTGATTTTTATGAACCAAGTTAAACCTCATAGCTTTTGCTGTAGAACACAAGGGTCATATTTCATAAAAATCTGTTGAGTAGGTCTGCATGTGAGACAGACAGATGTATTCCCCTCATTATGCATTAATTTAATGTGGGGATGCAGCCGGGATAGCTCAGTCAGTTTATGGAGTAGGCCTTGGACTCAACAGAACTAACTCATGGTTTGATTCTTTGCCAGAGGCTGATATTTTGCTCTTCCATATGGTATCGAGACCTACTCTTGGTCCACCCAGCCTGCTATCCACTGGGAACCAGGGGGTTTGTTCCCAGGCTAACTGACATTTAATGCCAAGGATTAGAATGCATAGAGCTGTTCCTATACTCCCTCATTTGTCTTCATAATGTAGTACTCAAATAAGCGACTTTACCTTTGTATGCAAAGACTTAAAAATGCTACAAAGCCAACTTTAAGTGTGTTAAAATATCATGGTAATAATAGCCATCTGAATAACTGCTGTACTTTAATATGTGGAAAAGTGTACATTTTCCCCTATTTCTTATGATCTTCAGGTAATGAATTTTATTTCAATGGTTGGAAACAGCCAGAAATGTCATTTTGAAACAAAGAAGCAGATCATAGAAGAAGTGTGTAATAGAGTACTGTGTTCTTTCAGTGCTCTACCCCATATCTTATGCATTGTTACCAGCAGTGTAGTCACCTTATTCATGATGCATTTTTAAGGAATCTGCAAGTTGTCTACTAAATGCACTTCAGCTTTCAAGTTTGCAATTTATGGTATATTATTATGACTTCTGTGAGTTTCCCATTGAATCGTTACTTATTTTAAATCTAACAGCTTGTTCATGTTTGAATTATGCTGTTTTAATAAGGTATGGTGTAAGTATCTTCCGTGTGGATGTGCCAGAACTGAAGAAAATGCGCTGTTGCAAGCTTAATGAGTTATATGTGCTTGTGTTCATTTCTCCCATTTATCATATTAAGGACTGCTGAGAGAGTCATTAATCTAGTGTAGCCATTAGAGAGGGTTGCAAATGTAGAGGTTAGATGGGTCACAGAGTTTGTATATTTCAGGAGAGGAAGAGGGACAGTGGGAGGTGTTAGTAAATGTGAATCCATTGTTAGTAATGTAAGAGAAGGAATAAATCATTTATTTCAAACTATTCTACCAAAACCACCATGAATTACACATGTGAAAACTGGTGCTTTTACTGCTTACAGAGATTGTATGGCAATATTATGTTCTGACCTTCCATTTGTGTCTTGTGTACACAGTGCAAAAGTTTTCACTAGATTCTCATACATTTCAGTTTACAAAATGTGTGTATCAGCAGTAGCTCATGAGCTTAACAGATATGGGTTCAGTCTCAGTAATGCTGTCGTTGATATTTATCAGTTATACAAATTTACAGCGTCCTTATTATCCGACAAATATCATTTGTCACTACTCAGACTGTTTCCCATGGTAGCAGGCAGCAAAGTGATCACTGCTACTCATTTCACTGTGAATTAATGTCCACACATTGGAGTTCAATATACGGCAGTTAATATAACATTTTTTTACTTGCCATATTCATGTAAGGTGCCTGAGAATTTTAGTTTAATATACTACAATTAATATTAGGTTTGTCCTCATCATATTTACAGAAGGTACTGAGAGTGGTTTTCTTTGGCTTACAGAAATGTCACATCTGACAAACAAGGTGTTCATTGCATGGTGAACTTCTGCTTTGAATGTTTTTATTTTCAGATTGTCCTAAGTGTGAGGATCATTACTATATATTTTATCCTTTAACATGCGCCACAAGTAAAAGTCACACACGTTCATATCTGGCAGATGAGGTCACTGTTTTTTATTCTTTCACAAAATATACTGTCTAAGCAAAACATAGAATGGTTCTAGTAATTCCAGCTGCACCGCCACTTGTTGGATGATCATGGGATTTATCTGCAGACCAGTAACTGTTACTCTGTGAGTTCACATATCCACTGAGAAGAAACCAAGCTCTGTCATTAATCAGATTGATTGTGGGGTTTTCTTCCTCATGCACTGCATGAAGATGCTAGTTCACAGAATCCAGTCTTGCTTTTATGATCTGTGTCACAGAGTTTGTGAACTACAGATGTCTTATATGGATGAAAATGCAGCAGTGTTTTACTGCAATTATTGCTGATGGTGCAGACATGCTGTTTGCTATGAAAGTTGAACTGGTAATTGTGAAGCAGATGTCTCCAACCTAGTGCCTGTTTTGTCTAGTTTTTCTCAGCATATATCTGCTGCTTGTTCTCTTCCTGACTACAGTGGCACCTGTTACTCAGAACCTTGTCACGTATTCAGAAATTGTTGTCCTGCTTGGAACAGGCACATCAGGAGACGTTCATCTTAATTAACAGTTACACTTCTCATAAGAACTGTATCTAGCATAATGAAATGCACAGCAAGACACGATATTCCAGTTGTAACCCCATTGTGACTTAATACTGTTGATGCTCAGACATAACAAACTGTAATTTATTCCTTTTTGGGTAATTCCTCGGCGTCTGAGTTCTAATTGCCGACGTTTCGGAACTCACTATCGGTTCCATCTTCATAGGCAGGTGAATGAAGTAT
>Ga0123355_10015591_pt1 | contig 11945 bp, 11 predicted proteins | sample TergutEmb28metaG_3_FD_89872 | JGI IMG/M metagenome (GOLD analysis project Ga0123355, IMG submission 89872) | Embiratermes neotenicus P1 segment gut microbial communities from Petit-Saut dam, French Guiana - Emb289 P1 | ecosystem: Host-associated > Arthropoda: Insects > Digestive system > Gut ... | reverse complement strand
CGCACAGATATCGTCCAGATGCTCCGCTTTGACCGTTCCGAAGACCTGATCCGCTTCTGTCGCGGCATCCAGCGGGGTGCGCCCGTGGACGCCTATGTGACCCCGGAACCCGGCCCCATGCCGGGCTATGACTGCCCTGTCATCATGGCTGCCGGCGCGTTTCACCAAGGCTCTACCATCGAACTCTCCGCCGACGGCCCGCTCCGAGAACCGTATTGCGCGTATCTCCAGGGCGGACTGACTTTTGAATCGGGTAAACTTGGCGTATTATCTGCGGCAGAGCTTCTGTTATAGTTAATATCAGAGCAATAGGCCAGGCTCCTCCCGGCATACGATATGTACGGGGGTGTTCATATGCGCATACATCGTATCGTCTATCGTCAAAAACTGACCCGGCGGCAGAAACGAGGGCTGGTTTTGCTCTGCATCAGCGTCGTACTATTTGTCTTCACACTGGGATTTAGCCGAAATCTGGTTCCGGTGATGACGGAAATGGCCATCAATGAGTCCTATGAACTGGTCACTGCCGCAATCAACGAGGCGATTCAGGAGCGACTGTTGGACGGGAGCATCTCCTACTCTGAGCTTATCCTCCTAGAGCGGGACGCCGCGGGCCATATCACGGCCCTGACCACAGACATGGCTCGTATCAATATATTACAGGCCGCGATTACCAACGAGATTATCGCTCGGATTCGTGCGCCGGATATGGCCACGATGCGCATTCCCTTGGGCAACATCATCGGCGGCAGCTGGCTGTCGGGTCGGGGGCCGGGGATCCGTTTTCGCGTGGTGACACTGGGGAACCCCTCAGCCACATTTTCTAACGAGCTCTCCACGGCGGGGATTAACCAGACCAGGCATCAAATTATGTTGGATTTCGCCGTAGAAATAAATATTTTAGTCCCGGGCCACGAAACGCACGAAGTCATCACCACCCAGATGCTGGTGGCGGAGACGGTGATTGTCGGTGATGTCCCGAATGTGTTTGGACAGTTTGGGTCTTTGGAACCTTAGGTGTAGGGGCGGATGGCAATCGTCCCGCCACCGGAGGCCATTATCATAATGTGAACACGGGCGGACTTCCATCCGCCCCTACGAGGTGACATCATGAACGTAACACAGCAGATAAGCAAGCTCCGAGAGACGATTGAAGCGCACAACCACAGCTATTATGTACTGGACGCGCCCACCATCTCTGATTACGAATATGACCAGCTCATGCGGGAGTTGATCGCGCTGGAGGAGGCCCATCCGGAACTGGTCACACCCAATTCCCCCAGCCAACGCGTGGGCGGCGCACCGTTGGAGAGTTTTCAGCAGGTTACACACGAGGTGCCGCTGGAAAGCTTGAACGATGCCTTTTCCCGGGAAGAGCTTATGGAGTTTCACGCACGGGTTGAAAAAGTGGTGCCGGAACCGAGATACGTGGTGGAGCCAAAAATCGACGGGCTGTCAATGGCACTCACTTACGAAAACGGCCTCTTCTTCCGTGGCGCAACGCGCGGCAACGGACTGGTGGGCGAGGATGTGACAGAAAACCTCAAGACCATAGCCACCGTCCCGCTCCGCTTGCCTGAAAACGCCCCGTCCCATCTGGTGGTTCGGGGTGAGGTGTATATGTCCAAACAGGTATTCGCACAACTCAATGAAGCGCGGGAGTTGGCTGGCGAGGCGTTGTTCGCTAACCCGCGCAACGCGGCGGCGGGTTCCATGCGGCAATTAGACCCCAAAATCGCGGCCGCCCGACGGCTCTCTATGGTCGCCTTTAACGTTCAGGCGGTAACGGGCCGGCACTTCGAGCGGCACAGCGAGACACTGGATTTTTTGCGGGAGATGGGCTTTGCGGTCATCGACTATAACGTATTCGTCTCTATAGACGACTGCTGGACCCGAATCGAGGACTTGGGCCAGCGGCGGGAAGACTTCCCTTATGAGATCGACGGCGCGGTAATCAAGCTGGACAGCCTCCATGACCGTTTAGAGTTGGGGAGCACGTCTAAGGCCCCCCGTTGGGCTACCGCCTATAAATACCCGCCGGAGCAAAAGCCCACCGTCGTCCGAGACATTGTCGTCCAAGTAGGGCGCACGGGCGTACTCACACCCAAAGCGGTGGTAGAACCCGTCCAACTGATGGGCACGACTGTGACCAATGCCAGTCTCCACAACCAGGACTATATCAATGAAAAAGACATTCGAATCGGTGACACCGTGCTGATTCAAAAGGCGGGCGAGATTATCCCGGAGGTGGTTGCTGTCCTACAAGGCAAGCGTCCGGCGGATACCGCGCCCTATACGCTCCCTAGCACCTGCCCTGTCTGCGGCGCGCCCGTCAGTCGGGCCGGAGAAGATGTCGCCCTTCGCTGTACCAATGCCGCATGCCCGGCACAACTTTTGCGTAACATTGCCCACTTTGCCTCACGGGATGCCATGGACATTGAGGGGCTTGGACCGTCGATTGTGGAACTCTTGGTGGACGCAGGCCTCATTCATTCGGCCGGAGACCTATATAATTTGGACCCGGCACAGGTAGAGGCACTTCCCCTCATGGCCGAAAAGCGGACGGCAAATCTACTCGCGGCCATTGAGGCCAGTAAGGGCCGGGGTCTCGCCCGATTGATTTACGCGCTCGGTATCCGACAAGTGGGGCAACAGACGGCCAAACGTTTAGCCGCGCACTTCGGTTCTATGGAGGCGGTAGAGAACGCTACCCTGGAAGAACTCGTAGCTGTGGGCGACATCGGCGCGGTGACAGCACAGTTTCTCTTAGACTGGTTCGAGGGTCCCCAATCTCAGACATTGCTGGAACATCTCCGGCTCGCAGGCGTGTGTATGACGAGCCGGGCGTTCGAGGCCGGAAACACCCGCCTCGCCGGCAAAACCTTCGTCCTCACAGGCACCCTCTCCCACTACACCCGCCACGAGGCGGCAGCACTGATCGAAAGCTTCGGCGGCAAAGTCGCCTCCTCCGTGTCTAAAAACACAAGCTACGTCCTAGCCGGCGAGAGCGCCGGGAGCAAGTTAGATAAGGCACACAGCTTGGGAATTCCCGTGCTGGATGAGGGGACCTTTGAAGAGATGATGCGGCAGTAATACTAGGATGTGTACTTGTGCGCTTCTTGCACAAAGAACAGCCCGCAAGGCGGGCGCAGACTGGAGACAAACCCGCTGCGCTGGGCTTTGTCTTCCAAGGGAACCGACCTGTGGGCCGGATCGCTGCGGCGGGTTATGGTGTGTCATTTCAGGCACATGTCCTGAAATGACACAGATTCCACCTTTTTCACCTCTGGCGCACACTCTCATGCACTTGTCGGCGAAATGTAGGGCAAGGGCTTTGTCTGCAAGCTGAGAAGTCGGAGCAGCTTCTCGCTGCTCCTTTTGGTGCGCTCATTTCCCATTTTTATCGTTTTGACTTCTTTGCATACGATGTTTCAAGCGTTGCTTCATTTCGTACAACGCATCGCTGTTTTTAGACGTTTTCATATTGGGAAACGCTTTGAACAAGCGTAGTCTGGCCCCTTGGATATTATCGAGCATGGTATGCAGCCGCTCCGAGTCTTCCAGTTTCGCTTGGAGCTTTACACGGGCATCTTCCGTTGTTGTTTGTACACGCGTCGTAAGGTCCTTCGCTTTTTCGGCAAGTTCGGACTCCTCTATCCTGCGCGCCGCCCCAATCGCCGGGGCACCAATGCTCCGCGCAAGCGTGTCACTACCCTTTTGGAGCAGGGCCGACAGCCGCGTGATTTCTCGCAGGTCGCGGGATAACTTCAAAATCGTCAACACCGTGACGACACTATCCACGATAAAATATGTATAAAAGAGCAACAGTATACTTACGAGAAGAACGGGCGGCGTGACGCGGAGCAGCTCAGCGATGGGCGGGTGGATTACACCGATCAATAAAACGCCGATCACACCCCAGACCAAGCTGAATTTGAGACAAATATATCCGCCAATATTAAGCGGTTCATCAGAATAGTCCCACCATGTGATGTGAAACAAATGTTTTAACAAAAATCCGCCTACGAGCTCCAGCAAGCTCCCGAGCAAAAGCGCACCAAAAAAGAGGGCGATCAGATTATGTGCTACCGGGGTCAAGCATAAAATCATCAAGCTTGCGCCAAGTCCGTAAATCGGGCAGATGCTTCCGTTTAGAAACCCGCGATTCACAAACTTTCCCGTAACCACAGAGCTGTAAATCACCTCAAGGCACCACCCCAGCAAGGAATAGATCGGGAAAACCCAAAGGATTTGTATCAACACATCCGTCAGCACAACGACCATCCTTTCTTTAGAAGTGATAACATGCCCATATAATAACTACATTGCAGTTAGTATACCATAGGCGCTTGCGCCGTGATGGTATATCCATGTAAATCCGTATAATGATTGCGCAGCAATTATTATACCATGAATCTACAAATTTCGCTCACAATTAAATATGCAAGAATCTTCGGTGAATTACACTGATTTAACTTTATTTTCCCCTGCCTGTGGCGGGGGAAAATAAGAAAATCTCTTGCATTTTTATGTATGGTCCTGTATAATGATGCAACAGTCAAAACAAGGAGGAACACACTATGAAAAAGATTTTAGCACTACTTCTGGCTTTGTTGCTCGTTCTTGGTCTCGTTGCCTGTGGTGGCGGGAATGAAGACGGCATCGAGATCGCCTCCCCGGCAGATCTGGAAACAGAGGGCGTACGAATTGGTGTGCAAAACGGCACGACCGGGCATACCTTTGCAGACGACAACTTCCCGGACGCTGACGTTATGGTCTACGACTCAAACGTAGACGTTATCCAAGCGCTCTTAGTGGGCCATGTAGATGCGGTAATTCTGGACGAATCGCCCGCCGCCAACTTTGTCGCACGAAACGAAGGCCGCATCAAACAATTGGACGAGCGGCTGACATACGAGTATTATGGCATCTCCCTGCAACTGGGTAGCCCGTACACGACTCTGTTTGATGCGGCGCTTGACCAATTGCGCGCAGACGGTACGCTGGATCGTCTGATCGACTATTGGGTGAACGGAAATGAAGATGCCGGCCGCTATGAACGCCCGGTTGACCTCGTGCACCCTAACACTCTGGTCATGGGTACAAGCGCGGATTTCCCACCCTTTGAGTTCTACGAAGGCGACCAAATCGTCGGATTAGATCCTGACATCGCCCGCGCCATCGGCGATATTTTGGGCTATGAGATCGAGATCCAGGACATGGACTTCGGCTCCATCATTTTAGCCGTCCAAGGCGGTCAGGTCGATTTCGGCATGGCCGGTATGACAGTCACTGAGGAACGGCTTGAGCAGGTGGATTTCACCCAAGGCTATTTCCTCTCCGGGCAGAGCATTATTGTCCGCGTCCAGTAAATTGTACATCCCGGAGGCCGAGGGATTTTGAGAATCCCTCGGCCTCTTTCGTGGGAAAAGGTGGTATGGCTCTTGTTTGATTCAATTTTAACTACAGTGGGAGAATGGATCGAGTCCTTTACGATCATTTTCGAGCGTGTTTTTATCAGAGAAGACCGGTATCTGCTCTGGTTGGAAGGCATACAAAACACGCTGGTTATTGCGTTTTTCGCGCTCATCATCGGGCTTGTGCTCGGATTTTTCACGGCGATGGCACGCGTATCACACGATGCGGCACTCAAACCGAACCTATTCCTTCGGATTCTCAACCGCATTATAAAAATATACATCACCATCATCCGCGGTACACCTATGATGGTACAGCTTTTGATTTTCAATTTTATCATTCTGGCAGCCTCGCGCAACCAGGTCTTAATTGCGATTATTGCCTTTGGCATCAATTCCAGCGCTTACGCCTCGGAAATCTTCCGCGGCGGGATTTTAAGCGTGGAAAAGGGCCAAGCAGAGGCCGGCCGCAGCTTGGGGCTAAACTATTCACAGACAATGCTCAAGGTGATACTGCCGCAGGCGGTAAAAAACAGCCTGCCTGCTTTGGGCAACGAATTTATTACCGTGCTGAAGGAGACAGCCTTAGCCGGCCAAGTGGCGGTCATAGACGTCACCCGTGTGGGGACGATTCTCCGCGGTCTCACCTACGACCCCACGCCCTTACTTTTTGTCGCCGCGGTATATCTGATTTTAGTATTGTTCCTTGAGTTCCTCGTGGGACGTCTGGAGAGGAGGTTGCGTAGAAGTGATCAGCGTTAAAGGACTGCGAAAAAACTTCGGCAATCTGGAAGTATTGCGCGGGATTGATGAAGAGATCAGACGGGGCGAAAAAGTCGTCATCGTCGGGCCGTCCGGCAGCGGCAAGAGCACCTTCTTACGCTGTCTTAACCTCATAGAGATTCCCACCGCCGGTGAAATTTGGTTCGAAGGTGTAGACATTGCGGGACAGACGAAACATATCGATTCGCATCGGCAGAAAATGGGCATGGTGTTCCAGCTCTTCAACCTCTTCCCCCATCTGACCGTAGAGCAAAATATCACGCTGGCCCCTGTAACCTTGAAGAAAGCGTCCAAAGAGGCGGCGCGCGCCACAGCGCACCGCTTGCTGGACAGAATCGGTCTATTAGACAAGGCCGAGAAATACCCGGCGACACTCTCCGGCGGCCAGAAACAGCGCGTGGCCATTGTTCGTGCCCTCGCCATGGAGCCGAAAGTCATGCTCTTCGACGAGCCGACCTCCGCTCTGGACCCTGAAATGGTCGGCGAGGTGCTGGAGCTGATCGGAGACCTGGCCAAGGAAGGTATGACCATGGTCATGGTCACCCACGAGATGGGCTTCGCCCGGGAGGTGGGCAACCGCGTGTTGTTTATGGACGAGGGTCTGATTGTCGAACAAGCCCCGCCGGATGCGTTTTTCGGCAATCCGAGAAGTCCGCGGCTACAGGACTTTTTGGCGAAGGTATTGTAAAAAGAACTGGAAACAAAGCCCGCTGCACTGGACCTTGTCTTCCAAAGGACCGGCCTGCGGGCCGGTTCGCTCCGGCGGGATATGGAGTTTGGTTTCATACGAATGTTCGATAAAAAGCAATTCGGCTGCGTCGAATGGAAGGCCCATGGCTTTGCCTTCACCTTAGGCTGATCGGAGATGGTTCCGATCGGCTTTTTGCTATGTCCACAGCGCTATAGTCTATTTCTTATGAACCTTCTTCTTATGAAACGCGGACGGCACCAGTCGATAGGCTTCTTTCTTGTCTATCTTCGTCATATATCGGGTAGCCATTTTCTCCCCGCAGTTCGGGCAAAAGATGGCACCATGGTACTCTGAAAAATCGACCACGCCATTGATGATGCGGTCGTTGTACATCTTCACAAAATTACTCTCGCCCACCTTTTGATAGCGCGCGATAAAGGTCCCGCAATGGGCGCAACTCACCGCCAGCACATGGCTGGCGCGCACTTTTTTGCAGTTTGGGTTCGGGTAGATTTTCATGCGCTCACCCCTTATAGTTGATGCAGCTTGAAAAAGAGTAGCTGCTATGAGGTCTCATTTCCGTATATCTGCATCGGCAGTCTTGTTTTGCGAACATGATCCGCGTATTTCATCGGTTATGTTCCGGTTGTGTTTCCCCCGCCTACGGTGGGGGAAACACGTACAAGCAACTATCTATATCACGCTTGTGGCAATACAATCACCTTGTACGCCTGATCGATTTTGCTTTTTTCGTCGTAAATAAAGGCGCGCGTCTGCTGATCGTGGTCAAAAAACGTAATCCGCACATCACGATAGTAAGGCTGTACACTCCGCTTGAATGTATATTCCGCCGCCTTATCCCGATCAGTGGCAATTCCGTCCGGCAACACGTTTTTTGTGTGAAAAGTGAAACAGTCCAGCTTGATATAGTGTTCCGCCGTCGCCTGATCCATATATTCACACAAAAAGCGAAACAGCATCGTATAGGCCTGTTTCGGTGAGACGCTCAAGTTTTCACCTTTGCAAAAATCAGCAAACGCATCAAAAAACGCGTAAGCGCTTTGAAACACTTGGTCTATCGCATAGCGGACCGTATGCAAGAACCGTCCGCTATTATAAAACTTATCAAGAATTGCCTCAATGCGCTTTAGTCGAATGATGTCCTCAAAATGCAAGCCGTTGTTTTGCACGACCTCATAGGGCGGAAAATCGTTGTATACATAGCCATATGCGCCGGAAGTCTTTCTGATTTTCGTTCCCTTCAAGAGTTTCAACAAACCGAGCTGTAGCATCTGCGGACGTGTTTCGATACACGCGTCAATGCCCTTTGCAATGGATTCCAGCGTGTCAAAAGGCAGCCCGGCGATCAAATCGACATGTATATGACAGTTCCCGAAGGAAGTAAGAGTCCGGATGTTTTGGAGCGCTGACTCCGTATCCATACACCTGTCAATTTCCGCTAAGGTCGCGGGGTGCAGCGACTGGATACCGATTTCAAATTGGACACGCTGTGCCGGCATGGACGCAATCAGCCGGAGCAGTTTAGGATCGAACAAATCCGCCGCCACTTCAAAATGGAACGTACACTCCGTGTCTAGCGAAAGGATATGTTGCAAGATTGCAGATGCACGTCCTTTGTTTGCGTTAAAGGTTCGATCAACAAACTTGATGCAGGTAGCGCCGTGTCCAAGCAGAGCCGTAATCTCCGAAAAAACACGATCTAGGGAAAGCTCTTTCACGCCGCACCCCGTGGAGGACAAGCAATAGCTGCACGAAAACGGACAGCCCCGCGCACTTTCATAATACACAAGCTGGTTTGCAATCGAACGCATCCGCCCCTCTGCAAACGAACGGTTAAACGCCGCTGTATATGGAGAGGGCAGGGCGTCAAATTCCGGGTCATCCCATGCGGGGATCAGTCTGGTTCGGGGCCTGTCTCCACACATGATTGATTCGATCAGCCCCGCAAACGCGGCCTCTCCCGCACCTTGCACAATAAAATCTGCGAATAGATAGGCGCTGCAATCGCTCTCAAATGATACCTCCGGTCCGCCTAATACGACAGTGCATTTGGGCAGACATTTTTTGAGCATGGTCGCGACTTTGGAGACCTGCTCCATATTCCATATATAGCAAGAAAAGCCGACGACATCCGGCCGCTCCTCAAAGAGCGCGGCGACGATGTCGCCCACATGGTCGTTCACCGTATGCTCTTGCACGATGACCTGACATGTGGATAGATGTACATCACAATAGGCCTTCAAACACCACGGCGCAAGTGATTTATGGATATGTTTCGCGCTGAGCGCAGTGAGCAAAACTTTCATAACGGCTCCAAGTGAAAGATTAATTTTGATACTAATGTTCGATAAAAAGCAATCGAAAATACGGATATGGGCAAATAGCGTACTTAACTTTGTTTTACCCCCGCCTACGGCGGGGTAAAACAAGAACCCCAACAACGCTTTTGGCCACTGCCCGAACATACGCCCGCCATACGGGCTAGTATTTGCACGAAAAGAGTGCAAATGCACGTCTTTATTAAGTCCCAATATAAAAAGAAAAAGGTGCCTTTCCCTTTTGCCGCATCACAATCCCGCTATTTGATGCTGGGTGAATTATAGCGGATATTACGACAAAATGCAATCTATACATTGTCCAAACGCAGGGATAACGCCATGTTTCCTCCCATATACAGAACGTTTTATGGCCCGTATGGGTTCATATTCGCGCCACTGTTAGACAGCCATTGCATTATATGTCCATTTCCGCTAAAATAGGATTGCACGGTGGGGGCCATTCGCAAATCGCCCTTACCATGTACGGAGCATATCACAAGGAGCGTGGCATCATGCAGTACAAATTACTTGCCGCTGATATGGACGGCACTTTATTAGACCCAAATAAAAACATCCGCGCTGAAACCGTTGCCGCAATCCACAGGGCAACAGACGCGGGGGTTATTTTTACGATTGCGACAGGCCGCCCCATACAGGGCATAGAGAAATATAGCCGCCTTCCGTGGCCGAATGCGCCCATTGTCACATATAACGGCTCCGTGATCTTGTCGCCCGATCGCAAAGCGGTTCTGTACGAAAAAACGCTGGAGGAATCAACTGCGGCAGAGTTGATCGCCTATGGGAAACAATGGGGGGCGCTCCCTTTCATTTGGTCTAAGGGCAAGGTGTATGTATTTGAGGAAAGTGAAACAACGGCACGCTATGCCGCAAATTCAAACAGTACGCCCGTTTTGATCAAAGACGAAGACGCATTGATCCGGCAAGGCATCACAAAAATATTATGGCAGGACGACGCGCCGCAGATAGAAGACTATCAACAGCGCCTACAGACTATCCTGACAGGCAACGTAACATATTGCACATCCAGTCCGCATTATCTTGAATTCTTCCACAGCGATGTCTCAAAAGGAAACGCATTACAGTTTTTAAGTGAGTTCTGCAATATCTCCCCCGCTGAAATCATCGCCATCGGCGATGAGATGAACGACATACCCATGCTGGAATACGCGGGGCTGGGCGTGGCTATGGGCAACGCAACAGATGCCGTAAAAGCGCGCGCCGACTTTGTCACGCTGACCAATGAAGAAGACGGTGTAGCGCACGTGATTGATCGCTTTCTGCTATAGGGGCGGCAAACTGCCAGTGTGCACTCTGATACATCAAACGCGCCCGCCTCATGTTCAACGAGGCGGGCGTCTTTATCATTTTTACTTTCCGCTCCCCAAATACTTCCCACATAACATCCACTCCAACACAGCCGCGGGCAATAGCCGTTTTGCGAGCAGGATGAACTTGTAATCCAACCCGACGGCGACACGCACAGGGGGACGACTGCGCCGTATGACGCGCAAAACCACCTTGGCGACTTTTTCCGGCCGCACACCATTCCGCTCATCTCGCTCCATAACACCGACGGCATGGCTCATGGCCTGCGCATACGCCTCTTTCGGCGCGGCGCAGAACGCACGACTGCCTGTGAATGCAGTCCGCGTATCCCCCGGCTCAATGAGGCAGGCGCTTATACCGAACGGCTTTACTTCCATACGCAGGGCCTCAATGAGCGCCTCCAAGGCATATTTCGATGCGCTATAGTATCCCTGGTAAGGGATGGCGAACAGGCCCGCGATGGAACCGATTTGGATGAATCTGCCGTGCCGCTGTGTCCGCATAATCGGCAAAACAGCGCGGAGCACGTGGACTGTGCCATAAAAATTGGGGCCCATCTGCGCCGCGATTTCCGCATCGGACAGATCCTCGACCGCACCCGCAAGGCCCACGCCGGCGGACTGCACCACCACATCTAATCCATCGGACCGGCCGGCGATCTTATCTACTGCCTGCTGTACGGATGCCGGGTTCGTGACATCAGCGGTCAGCCAATGGACACCGTGGCCTTGCATCTCACGGCGACACGCGCCGTAAACCGTATAGCCATGTTCGACGAGCAGTTTGGCAGTAGCGAAGCCAATGCCCGAGCTCGCACCAAATACAAGCGCTGTCCTCCGGCTTACTTGTTTCATAGCAGACCCATTTCCTTGAACACCTTGTCAAATGCTTCCAACGCGAAGTCTAACTGCTTATGGGTCATGGCCGCGGTGTAGCTGGTCCGTAAGAGCGCGTTGCCCTCTTCGACGGCGGGAGAGATGACCGGATTGACATATACACCTGCTTCAAGCAGTTTGCGCGTAACCCAGAACGTCGCCATATCGTCGCCAACATGTACGGGGATAATCGGGGCAACCGAATCTGTAATCGGGAAACCGCGCTGTTTGAACCCGTCTCGCATATAGCTTGCGTTTTCATTTACCTTGGCGACCAGTTCGGGCTCTGCCCGCAGGATGCGGAGCGCACAGAGGGTCGCCGCCGCGCTTGCAGGCGTGATGGAAGCGCTGAAGATAAAAGGCCGCGAATTATGCCGCACGAATTCGCAGACCTGCCGCGATGCCGCCATGAACCCGCCAAGACTCGCAAGGCTTTTAGAGAAGGTCCCCATCAGGATATCGATCTTGTCCATCATGCCGAAATGTTCGCCTG
>Ga0123355_10015590_pt1 | contig 11945 bp, 18 predicted proteins | sample TergutEmb28metaG_3_FD_89872 | JGI IMG/M metagenome (GOLD analysis project Ga0123355, IMG submission 89872) | Embiratermes neotenicus P1 segment gut microbial communities from Petit-Saut dam, French Guiana - Emb289 P1 | ecosystem: Host-associated > Arthropoda: Insects > Digestive system > Gut ... | reverse complement strand
TACTGCACTTAATCATTTTCGGTCTGCGTGAGAAACAACCGAATAATGAAGTCGGAGGCTTTTTTATTGCCCTCTTATTTTATTTCCTTTTTCCCAAAAAAAAGATTTAACGAACAGCAAGTTTTGCACAAATTGCCAAAACGGCGGGGTGCGAGTGCGCAAATTGCCAAAACGGCGGGACGCGAATGTACAAATTGCCAAAACGGCTGGGTACGTGTTTCCCCACTCACCAACGCCCCGAAGGGTTGTCGCCTTGTTTTTCAAAATCCAATCCCCCAAAAGAGATTAACTTTTTCAAAACCCAATGCCGGGTGCAATTTCTTGCAAAACATTGTCGGCGGTGTTGGAATAAACCTGCTTATTCGTTAAATCTAATCAATACTCAGCACAGGGTGCAATGCGAAGAATAGTCCGCTCATTATTTCCGCGATTACGACTAATCGTGGCAACTCCTTGCCAAACCACCTTAACAGTGCGTATGTTTCTAAGTATCGTCCCGTCAGTTCCTTGTTCCTTGCGCGAAGCAACCAACGCGAGCCGAACGGGTATTTTTATACTGAACTGTACGCCAGTCCAGTTAGCAAAATCGAACTTTCTGTTTCTTACACAATATTTTCTGCCAAGTCCCTTTAGCACAAGAACGCCTTTGTTGCGCTTATAGCTGCTTGGAAGAATGCTAAGTCTTATTCCGTTTCTGCGAATAATATTTTGTTTTAACCCGGTAGATATATCATCTTTCATCGGCAAAAGAGCTGCGTATTGGTCTGTGCCGGTTTGACCTCTAACAACTTCAACCTGCGCCTCATCCCATTCCAGATGGTTGGCACGGTCGCCTGTAATCGAACACCAAAAGTTACGAGCATTTGTGCCGTACCAATGCCGTACAAATGGTTGCAGCCAATTTCTTGAATGTGTTTGTTTTTTCTCATTCAAAACCTGCCATACGAGCGAATAACCGTTTTCAGCGGTTATGTGTTCGCTATTGTTTTCAATGTAAACACTGTCTAACAGTTGCGATTTGTTTTGACTGCTTACAGGGTACGCTTTGAATTTCAGTAATTCGTCTGCCAAAGAAATATTGTTTCCGCCGACAAGTCGCCAATCGCTCCAATTTTGATTACCCGTTCTCGACCTGCTTTCAGTTTTTACACCAATACGAGTTTGTGTGGTTGTTGCAACACCGTCTTTTGTTTCGGAATTTTGGAACAGGTTAAAGGTTTCAAGTTCATTTTCGGATGCATTTCCAACTCGAATAATAATTTGCCCCGAACGACCAGCGAAGTGCCCCGAAATTACATTAGCGGTAATCAAAGCTAAACCATTTCCTCGCCCAAGAACTCCGCGCGATGGCAGAACTTCGCAAATAGTCGCATCGCTACTTGTGAACTGCAAGTTGTCAGGATGTATGCCGAGCGAGCCTGATATTTCGGTAACCATTAGAAATGCTGCTAAGTCGGAATTTGAATTTGAAATCCTGATAGGTTGCTGCGCGAGTTGTGTTTGTGTATTGTTTGTAAACAACACTAAATTCAACTGTGTTTGTGGCGGAACAATAAATCCTTGTCCTTGTGTGTATCGGTAAATTTTACCATCTTCAAGATTGTTTAAGTTTGGGTTTGAGCCTAAATCAATAGGGCTATCTTCAATTTTTGTCCACTTACTCCACACTCCATTCCTAAAAAAAGCTATCAAAATCCCATAATTCTCGCTTACAGACTCAATGTTTATCTCGGTTACCATTCCGCCGTCTTGAAATCTTTGGTATTTGGTGATTTTGTGCGTAAATACCTCGCTCCAATCTCTTATCCCTGCATCTAAATGCCCGCCTGTGCGAACATAAGATACGGCATTCATTGGAGTACTTGCGGACTCAGACTGAAATTGAATACCACGACCGTATCTGTCGTTGTTTATAACACTGCTTCCGTCTAAATTAACCCAAGCTCCCCAAATAACGCCCGCGTGTTGATGTGGATTTCCAACACGAATAGATACTCCATTTCCGATATGCCTAAATTGCGAAATACTACCATCTTCTTGATTTGTAACAATCAAATATCCGTTTTCGTTGTTTATTGTGAATTTGTATTGGTTTCTCTCTCTAAGTGTGTGAAATATATCTTCGTTTGGCAAAACTCCCAAATCAACAATCAGTAGTGCTTCCGAACGAACATCCTCGATAACATCAATCAACGCCAAACCTGCATCGCTTACACGACGTGCGGTATTTGCGCGCCTGTTGGTTTCGTTACCGATTGTTTCCCATAATCGGCGAGTGCTTTCTAAAAATTTATTTTCCATTTCTCAAATATTTAAAGAATGAATAAAATCTGCGTTCTTTCAAATAATTTTCGTTTCTGTCATTTGTAAAAGCCTCGCGCTCAAATGAAATATTACGGTACGCTTCCATTCGGTCGCGATACTGATTTAGCCGAAAAAGCCACTCAAAGCCGTACCAAATATAGAATGGAATAAACAGCATTTCGCGCATTTGCGCTGTGTGTATTGCTTCGTGTCGGAGTGTTCGCGCCGAAAGTGTGTGCGGTTCTTGGCGTGTAAAAATCACGCCGAACAAGTTAATCGCTGCAAAGCCTCGCGGAGGCAGAATGTTGTTTTGTATTATTCTCATAAGTCGAATTCGGTTTTTAATTCAAAAATGTGATTTGGGTGGTTTTCTGCCCAAATGGTGTCGATATTAAAAAAAATCATTCCACTGGTTGGAATAGCAAAAACAAGTCTAACCCAATGCCCCTCGGATGGTTCGGTTGTTGCTATTGCAGACGTCCTGTTGTACGTAGGAATAAAGCCATTAGGCAGTTGGACATCTCGTACAGTATTGACATAATCGGCATTGTGTCGAAATTTCCCGCGCAACTCAACTTTTCCGTTTTCATTTATTCGGCATTGGATTGTTTCTAAAACAGTAATGTTGTCTGTCGGCGTGCAATTTACCCAATCAGTCTGCTGTCTCGGTCGTTGTATTCGGCGCAAGGCTGAAAATGGTATTGTGCCGTTTACACCAATTCGCGCAACGCGTGTAAGGTAAGTAGGAAGGAACTCACCGCTTTTATACAAAGCACTTTCGCTTGTTTCGACAATTTCAACACGCTGATTTTGAACACCGCCACCGCCGATAAAAGATTGCTCGAACGGCAATACTTCGCCGTCGATTACAACCGCGCCGGCTGATATGGTTGTTCCGCTGACAGTCGCGCCGTGTAAAATTAAGTTATCGCCGTGCGCTCTGCACAAATGTTCGATTGCAGAACCGAAAGTATCTTGCAAAAAATCGAATGTTTGTTTTTGTACCGGAAAGCCGGTCGGTCGTTGAATGTTTATTCTATTCATTTTTTTAAAATTAAAATCGTTGTACGTTGTATTTAAATCCGGGCAAAACGAAAAAACTTGCAAAGCTGTAAATTGCTCGTTCCGAAGTTATAAAAGTCAGTTCGGGAACATATATCGTAAAATCATTGCTCGGAATTTCCTCGTCTAAATAAAAATCTAAATACTCATCTAAATATGCTGTTTTTGTTTCTGTTTGAAAACCCGCGTTTTCGATATAATCGTCTAAATAAAAATCAAGGTGCAAACCCTCGTTTGGTTCTGCGTTTTCAACGTAAATTCCGTTGTCGTCAAACTTTTTTCGCAAGGCAATTTCAAGATTTCGTTTACTCGGATTGTATTTCAGCAGAAAAAATGTTTCCGATTGTTGGAACAAAAATGCGCTCCAAATCCGTTCAATCGGTGCAGTTGCTGCTTGCAAAAAAGCAAACAAACGCGGTTTCCGCAAAAATGTCGGAAGCAGTTCCAAATTCAACTTATCAAAATCTACCTTAAAAACGTTCATATCTTATGTGTAAATCAATGTCCGTATTTATTTTAATTGCACCACTGTACGGCATATACTGGTCGAAAATCTCTGTTGGCTCACTTCCGTGAACGCCTGCCATTGCTCGGCGAATGGTTGCCAATCGCACGCCTGTTTGTCGCATTAAATCCTGTTGAAGCATCGACGGAAAAAACGTACCGTTGAATTGCAAATTTGCCAAATGTTCGACTATCGCATCGGGAACGGGCGAAACGCCGTTAAGAAAACTCACGCCGTTTTCGTCCAAGACCATCGCATCGTAGCGAATGGTTAAGTAAAGCACAAGACGGTCGGCATTTTCGGAAATAATCGAAACGTGAACGCCTGCATCGGCGACAGCATCCATATACGCAATAAAAGCGGTTTTTTCGTCGGCATTCAGTTTGCCATCGGCTTTGTGAACTTTCATTATCAAAGTCGGCTTAACCGTGTCGGCTTTGGTTACAGAACACTTGCGAATTATCCGTTGCGCTTCGATTTCGTCATCAGTCATTCCTGTGTTGTCGTATTCGGTAATGTCGTCGCGAAATTCTTTGCCGAATTGGAAATTCAACGCCATTTGACGATACCAACCCAAAGTATGTGGGCGTTGGTTGCGGATTTTTTCGTCTATCAATTCAAGATTATATTTGAATAATTCCTCAATCAACAAAACACGGAAAGCGACAATATAGAAAAAAATGTTTTCGAGCGAAACACGCGAAAATTGTTCGTCAAAAGTTTTTCCCGGCACAAGTCCGTAAGCCTCGATAACTTCGGGATTGGAAATGAAGCTGTCGGTAATTTCTCTTTTTATTTCGTCTATTCGTGCCATTATTCAAAAGTGCTGTCAAAAGTGTTGTCAAATATCCCAAAAATCAAATCGTCAAATTCGGACAATGCCGTTGCCGGCTGTAAATTTTTGTTTGTGTAATAATTAGCAATATCGCGGTTTGCAAGGGCGACTGTCCTTAGAACTGTTGCCGGTATCAGCGTTTCGGTTATCGAAATGTCGTTGGCTATTGCCATCAATATAGCAGAACACGCATCGCCCGAAGTTTGAACGGCGAGGTCTAACACTGATTGACCGGATAATGCTGTTACGTTCATTTTATTGCACGTCTAATAATTATTAATACAAAAATCGCAATCGCGAAAACACCGAATACATATTGCCAAGCCGGTACTCGTTCCCGTTTATTTTCCGAAACAGAATGATAATGCGCCTCAATAATCGTGTTATCATTCAGCCTTTCGACAACTTCCGACTGGCGCGTTTGTTCCGTTTCGACAGTCGCCGTGTTGCGTTCGATTGAGCGCAAGGCGCGAATGGTTTGCGTAGCTGAAACAATGTGCTGATTGCCCAAACTATCGGGTGCGGAAAACTGAATATTAATAACCGTTTCGTCAATATCCATTTCGACATTGTGTTCGGAAATTTCCGTTTGTTGGCTGGTTTCCTGTACCGTTTCAACTGTTTTTGCCGAAATATCAAGTTGAATGTTTTCAGTTGCGACAACCTCGTTTCTGACGGTCTGCCTCGTTGCTCTGCAACTTGAAAAGAGCAAAGCGAGTGCGATAAATAAAATTACTGTTTTCATTTTGTTTTTGTTATAGTTCTTACGTTTGATAATTTTTCTTTTAATTCATCGATTTTCTTTTTCATTCCTGCATTTTCAGTTGTCAACTGTTCCACCTTGCTGCACAGTTTTTTGTTTTCATTTTTCAGGGCGATAATTTCATCGTTCTGTTTAACTACCACTTCTACCAATTCCGCATTTTTACCGATAAGCACGTCGATAGACTTCTGCATTTCGTGCAAACAGTCATTACGCCGCTTTCTCCGACCGGTAAAAAGCCCGGTGAAGAAAGTTGCGATTGACACGAAAAACGGTAATATGATAGTTAAAATATCCATTGTTATATAATTACAATTGTGTTTCTACATTAAACGACGGACAAGCGGTTGCTGCAAAGTCGTTATGTCCGTGAACGGTTACACCGGGATAATCCATTTGCAACTTGCAAATTAAATCAAACAAGGCTTTTTTCTGCGCTTCTGTACGCGTGTCGAGCGGTTTGTTGTTGTTATCAACTCCGCCAACGTAAGCAATACCGATAGAATCAGCATTGTGATTGACAACGTGCGCGCCTTGCTGCGAAATGTCGCGACCTGTGCAGACTTCGCCGTTCAAGCCGATTACAAAATGATAACCGATACTGTTAAATCCGCGCTGTCTGTGCCAGCCTGTGATTTCGGGAACTGTTACAATTCTGCCCGCAGGTGTGGCGGTACTGTGAATGATAATTCTGTTAATTGTTCGCATTTTTTTAATTTTAAAGATTTATATTTTCGTTGTTAATCAAAATTTCAATTTCATTTTTCACATCTTGTTTGCGTATGTTTGCCCGCACAAGCGCGGTTTCAATCCGATTTTTCAGTTCGTAGCGATTTAATTTTTTGCGTATGGTACGCAACAGATTTGCGCCGATTATCGGGTCTTCTTTAAACTCGCCTTGATTTGCTTGTAAAACCAAGCCGGCACATTGAACGGCGTTGTTATTGACAACTAAACCGCGAATGATTTTTCCGCTTGCATTGCGCCGTACATTTATCAGCAAGTCGTTATTTTCGTTTAGTAATATGCCTTTCATTGTGTTATTTTTTCGTTTTCATAATCCGATTTTCTAAACTGTTGCGCCCGCCCGGTTGTTGCTGTTGCAGTTCCGGTTTGTGCGGCTGCTGTTCCTGTTGTTGTAACCGGGTGCGTATGTGAATTATAGGCATTTACCAACGTGTTCAGTCTTTCGGTCAATTCATTGATTTTCACCAAACCGCCGTTTGTTCCGCCATTAAAAGTGATTTTATTTGAATTAACCTCTACTAATTCCACGCTTTCGGCATCGATTAAAAAAGTCAATGCCTCTTTTCCTTCCAAAATTCCAATCAAGCAAGTTGTATCAATTTTCGGTTTTATGTATGTGTATCCAAATCCGAGTTGTACGCCTACATACTCAACATCATCGCTTACACCGACAGCACTCATTGTTTTTTTGTTCCAATCAACAGACTTGCAAGTAGCAAATCGAAGTTGTGCCTGTTTTACGCCGTCCAATCGACGAGTAAAAATATCCGCAAATTTGCCTATCTCGTCTTTCATACCGCTTTGTTTCCTAATGTTAGTTCCTGTCGGTAGCCACTGCGACCGAATTTCTTTACTACTTTGTCCACATAAAAAGTACCTTCCATATTTTTAAAAAGTTCGCTTTTTATGTGTACTTTCATTCCGTGCTGAATAATCGGAATACCGAATAATGTTATCGAACCGTCAAATCCTTGCGCTCGGTATTGTTCCAAATCGGCTTTGGCTCGTTTTTCCAACTCCGCCTGTACGGTAATGCCGATATATGTTCGTTGCACGCTTGTTCCGCCTCTTGTTCCAACGGTCGCTATAATTCGCCTGCCGTTATTTAAAATAGAAATTGCTCTTATTTCGACTTCCGCTGTTGCAGATTTTCGGTTAAGGCTTTCAGATACGGCGTTTCTTTCCAAATGGATATTGACAATCGGCACATCGCTTTGGTCGCCGTATATTACTCCGCAACGCAATATTTTTCTGTCGAAATACGAATAAAGTCCGGTGTCTTTTTTGATTTGCTCCAAAACTGCTATCGGAGCAACATTGGCGAAACGCACCGCGCCCAAATTCACATCGGGACAATCTATTTCGTAACCTTCGGCGGCACGTTCAAGCAGATTTCTGAGCGTAATCGCTCCCGAAACAATACTTACGTTTCCGCGTTTGAGTTTAAACATTTCGTCCTCGCACCGAATTACTACCGGAACACCTTCCGATACATCGCTTATGTAGCCGATAAATTCAATCGGCAATTCGCCCGTTCCGTAACCGAGCCGAATTTCTACCGGGTCGCCGTTTTGGAAAATATCCGAATAAACCATTCCGTTAAATATCCGAATGTTGCGCGGAAGTCTTATTTCAGCTCTGTCCGTGAATTCTTTCCACGAACTTTCAATTTTTAGCTCGGAAACTCGCCGAAGTTCAATCGTTTGCCGGTCGCGAACAGCAGGAAAAATGATATGTACAGCCATTGCAAAAGTCATATTGTTAGTTCTATCGGCTCATCACTTATTGCCCGAATGGAAAACGGTATCACGTTCCATTTTCCCTCTATGGGTAAAATATCAATACTTTTTATCACAATCCGGTCAATTCCTTTGCCCCAAAAAACCGAACCGCCAACTTCTATCGAATCGCACAAATCCGACCAGCGTATCAATTCATTTAATTGTTCGTGCGCCGAATTTCCGGCACTGTCGTTGTTGAAAGCAATGCCTTGAATGGTAATGTCCCAGTCGCCGATTCCGTAAATTTCTTTTACCGTTCCGTTCCCGCCCAAAACAGGTGTTACGATTACGTTATTTTGCCGTCTGAAATCCACAATGCACGAGTAGGACAACGTATATGCGCCGTATCGCACTTGTTCAATCGCACCGGTAAATTTGTTGTGAATGTTGTAAGTACCGGCTTCAAAAGTAACATCGCCAAACACCGGCGTTCCGAGCATTGACATTACTTCGCTTTCATCCTCCGGGAGCAAACGCACATCCTCGTAATTTGGAAAAAGTGCTTTGATTTCCTCCGGCAATTCGTAGCCTTTCGGCATTGTTCCCGGTCGATTAAACCACGCATTAGGCAGATAAACGGGCGACTGAATACCAAATACATCCCGAAGCACATTGCCGACAAAATGCGCTTTGTTCAGGTTGCCCTGCGGCATCATATTTTGAAAATTCGGTATTCTCATATTCCTTTCCTTTATCCCGCCTGTGCGAGCGTATCGTTCAGCCTATCATTAACATAGCGCACTACTTGATTGGCGAGCTGTTCGGGGTCATTCACGCCGTTGTTTGTCATATTAACCGTTACGTTCATTGTTATCGCCCGTTTTCCGCCTCCGCTTCCACCTGTTCCGCTAATAGTGCTTCGGCTGTTATCGCCCGCTGTGCTTTGATTGAGCGGTTTAACTTGCGGTATGGTTCGACTTCCGATAACGGATTTTGCACCGATACCCGATTGCCTTGTTAGCGAATACTGCGGCGTTTCCGCCTCATTTTCCTTGCTTCGTCTGAACGACTCGCGTCCTTTTTCCGCACCTTCGGCGTATGCTTCGCCAAGTCTTCTGCCATTTTCAAAGGCATTTTTGTAAGCGTCAATGCCGAAAATTCCTCTGACACCCTCTTTTGCCGAATCCCACGCACCGCTCCAATCGCGCTGAAATAGTTTTCCAATGGCTCTGCCCAACGCACCGATACCGTTCAAAAGTCCTTTTATTCTATCAAGGACAAACTCTTTGAGCATATTGCCAAAGCCTTTCATTACTTCCCACACGCCCATAACAACAGCCCGGAAACCCTCAAATTTATTCCAACAATAAACAACCGCCGCGGCAAGTGCGCCAACTCCTAAAACAATCCAACCTATCGGGCTTGTGATAAATGCCGCGCTCAACAGCCATTTTGTAGCGGCTAATGCACCGATAGCTACTTTTGCAACCGCGCTTGTTTTCACCCAAACGCCTAATGCTTTAATGCCTGCCCAAATTCCAACATACAAGTCTTTTTTAAACAGGACGCTCAATCCCCAAACGGCAACTCCCATATTGGTAATACTGCTAACAGCATCGCCGGTAAGTGAAATAAATGGTGCGATAGGTCTTATCGCCTTGAACATTGTTGATTGAACATTGTCTATTGCTGCTCTTACACGATTCATTAGCTCCTCGTAAGTACCCATTATGATATTCGCGCCATCAACTGCTGCGTTTGTCCCTACTATGGATTCTGTCCACTTATCAATATTATCAATATTGTTCAGCATTGTGTTACCGGCTGCCATATATGCAGAGTTAAAAACAGTTTGCATAAGTCCAGTATCGTGCTGAATTTTTTGAAGCTCGCGCAATCGGTCGGTAAATCTTACTGTCGGGTCGGATACCAAATCAACATTTACACCGTAGGCTTGCAAAGCGTCAATCACCTGTTTTGACGAGTTGGAAAGTGTGGACATATTTAGCAATATCATTCTCATAGCTGTTCCTGCTTGCCTACTCTCAATTTGCCCTCTTCCTAAGCCTTGAAGGGCTGCATTTAATTCCTCAAAAGAAAGACCGCTTTGTTTTGCAAGTAATCCCGCTTGCTGTAATGCCTGTGCCGTATCTATTACCTGTGAACCGCCCTCGTTGGCGGCTGCTTTCATAATGTTCATCATTCGGGTTGCTTCCTGTGCGGCTTCAATCGGATTGCTCAAATCAACACCGTATTGCAACATTGCTGCACTTATAGCATTTGCCGCGCTTGTGGCATCGCCGCCCATCATTTTGGACATATAACCAACATTGCGCCCCATAATCTCCATTGCCTCATTGCTCCCGGCGAAGGAGCCACCCAGCCTCATAATCACATCCATAAAGGACTCAACCATTGCAGGTGCACCAACTCCAAACTCTCTACCCAAACTCCTTGCTTGTCGTTCAAGTGCTTGCAGTTCCTCACCTTTTTTGCCGGTCATAGCAGAAAGGTTCGCCATTTGCGTTTCAAGTCTTACACCGGGCGCAATGGCATTTTGAAAGAAACTGTTAAATCGGGAAATGCCGTCGGCGGCTTGATTGAACAAAAACGCCTTTGCGCCAAACTCTGTGGCGATTTGGTTAAATCTATCCCCCGAACTTGCGGCTTCGTCAAGTTCGCTTCCCAAACGGTCGGCACTGCCGGCAGCGTCATCAGCCGCACCCTGCACATTTTGCAGAGGCGCGGTAACTCTATCTACCAGTTCGAGAATCCAACTTGTTGTTTTACTGCTCATCGGGGAATAGTTGATTGATTGTTTCGGCTAATGCCTGTTTGTTTGCCGATACGAGCAAGTCATATCGCTGTTTTTCGGTGTACTTGTATTCGGCATAAAGGTCAAACCACTTTTTATTTTCCAATGTTTCGGGGTCAATGCCATATTCGCGGCGCAAAATGGCATTAACTTCCGAAAACATTCCGCTAATTTCCGTTTCCTCTATGCCTTTCCTAAAAAAGACTGCCCTTGCTGTATGATTTTGGCGGCTTCTCCCATAAGTTGGGCATATACCACACCATCGTCAAGTTGATTATTTTCATTACCGGCAACTACGAGATTTTTAATCATAAAATCGTTTGTTTTGGTAACATCGCCTTTGTAACTTTCGATAATTTCTAAATGTTGTCGTTTCGGTCTGCGTAATAGGAATTGATAAGTTTCGTCTTCGCCTATCTCTACATCGATAACATAAAGTTTTCCGAACTTCGCCTGCAAACCTTGATACGCTTCCTGCGTTACGCAAGTAAGTTTTTTCATATCATAAGCCGGAATAACCAGCGCACCCATCGCCAGAACAGGCGCATATACGTCTATCATTTCCGACCAACCGGGCGGCTCAAAAGCCGTTGCGTTTTGGAGTTCGATACTCGCGCTTGCGAGAGCGCATACACTAATTGCCAACAGGCAAAAAAATAATCTTTTAAAAAATCTTGATTTCATTTTTAATTTGGTTTTAAATAGTTATTAATTGATTTTTAAATTCTGATTTTTACAACACAATCCAGTCAATGTGCGACACCAGCAAGTCGTACTTGTAGCTCAGTGATTTGTCGTTTTGCTTCGGTTCACGACCGTTTCCGAGAAATTGAGCATTACGGATAATATCCCGATGCACAAAACCGTTGTATTCGTAACGAACAACAATGTCGAACGGAGCAATGTCCGCGAGGCGTTTGCCCGGACCAACCGACCGCTGTAAAGCAACCGATTCTTCGTTTTTAAGCGTAATAGATGCCGTTGCAGCATAATTACCCTCGCCGTAGCCGATTGGAAACTTTCCGGCACCGTATATATTTTCTTTTTCAACGCTGTCGTTGTATTCAAGTTCCGTAATGCCCTCTACATCCCTGCCGAGCAATCTAACTGTGATGGAGTTCCATCCTGCGACTTTTCCGAATTTGTTAATAAGAACTGTACTCATTTTATTTTCCTCCTATATTCTATTAGTA
>Ga0123355_10015589_pt1 | contig 11946 bp, 8 predicted proteins | sample TergutEmb28metaG_3_FD_89872 | JGI IMG/M metagenome (GOLD analysis project Ga0123355, IMG submission 89872) | Embiratermes neotenicus P1 segment gut microbial communities from Petit-Saut dam, French Guiana - Emb289 P1 | ecosystem: Host-associated > Arthropoda: Insects > Digestive system > Gut ... | reverse complement strand
TACAAAGGCGCGGTTTTCTATCTCTACTTTATCCCAGCAGGAGCTTAGGGTAAGCAGAGATATAGCGCCAAGGGCTAACAACAGGGTTTTTGCATTTATGCCAGAGGGCTGCTGTAATGATATAGAGTTGCCATCATCATTGCCACGCCCTCGTATCTTTGCCACCAAAATTAGTATCAAGGGCAGCACCACTAGAAAGAAAAGCCCAACAGTCAGATACATAAGATCAAGCCTCTGATATATTTCAGTCTCATCCCAAGGGATACAGGTAATACCAAAAACAGCCACGGTTGTTATAAGCACCCCCACCTGCCAAAGCCGATTAGCCCGGCTAGGCCCGTGAGGCCGCTGGGGTGAGCCTTCCTTTTTCTTGCCCAGGCAATCCTTGACAAGCACCCCGCCAAAAAATAGCAAGGTATTAATAAAGGCAAACACCGTAATTATCCAAAAACTAAACATCAATGCCTCCTGCCGCTCTATAAACGCCCCTGGAAGGTTTAGCATATCCATCATGCTAAGCACAGGCCAAGGCAGGTCTACTACCCCGCGGCCAAAGCTGGCCAAGGTCAGCACCGTAATTAGGGATATAATTAGCCCGGCACATCCCAAAGCCGCAACAACCGCCCGTCGCATTTTCTTTTTTGGGTGAATATAGGGGGAAACAAGCAGCACACATTCCATGCCGGTAAACAAAAACCCTAGCCGCAGTGTCCCAAGGAGCAGGGTCTTGGGAGGGGTAACAAATACAGGCTGCAAATTGCTCCAATCTATATCTGTTATAGCCAAAATAACAAGAAATGCAAAAGGTAGCACCATCAAACAAAGAAGCAGCTCAGCCACCCGGGCCCGGGTTTCTATGCCCTTGATTGCCGCATATCCGGCTACAAATAGCATGATAATCCCGGTTGCGGCCATGGGAGTATGCTTAAGCAGTACCTCCCGCACCACAAGCATAAAAGCCCGAAGCTCCAAACCTGCCGCAAGAACCAGCTTTAGCCAAAGCACCGCCCCAAGGAAGTAGGCCACTGGGCGTGTTAAAAAATAACCGGTGCTTTGTATAAATGTATCGGCGGGCCTAAGCCTTGCAGCGGTAGATACCAGGGCTCCAATAATCATTGCCAAAGCCGTAAGCCCTAAGGGAATTAGCCAGCCGTCATTGCCGGCGTACTCCGCAGCCCTACGGGGCAACACTATAACGCCGGTTCCAATAGAGCTTATGATTATCAAGGCTTGTAGTTGTCTAAGAGAAATTCTTTCGTTGATGGATAGCATAATTCTCCTTCTAAAAAAGGTTTACCAGAAGTATCAAAACTCAACAGCGTGGGTTTATTAGTCTCTTTTTGTATCTTTTTTGTATCGATGAGGTTGGCCGGGGTTGGCAAAAAACGGCCTCTTCCTCAACATAAACAAGGGCATTCGGAAAATACTATCCTTCCAATCCTCCCCCTTATTAAGCTCAGATGCAGCAAAGGGCATAAGATAGGGAAATCCAAAGCTCCTAAGAGACGCAAGATGAATAAGCAAAATCAAAAGCCCCGCCCAAAGCCCAAGGAAGCCAAGGCCCGTAGTAAGCAGCAAAATCCCATATTTAACAAGTCTAAACCCATAAACAAGGGAAACATTGGGGATGGCAAAGGTAGCAATCCCGGTAAGGGCCACAATTATTACCACGATAGGGCTAACAAGCCCTGCTTCAACGGCGGCCTGGCCAATAATAAGCCCCCCTACAATACCGATAGTCCCCCCAGAGGCAGTCTTAAGCCTAATTCCAGCCTCCCGCAGCATCTCAAAGGCCGCGTCCAGCATAAAAATCTCCAACACAGCGGGAAAAGGCACCGCCATACTGGCCTCAGCCAGCTTTGTCACCATCAAAAGGGGAATCATAGAAGGATGATACAGGGCGATAGCCACATAAATAGCAGGCAGGGCAATAGCAATAAAAGCCCCAATAAACCGAAGCACACGGGCAATAGACATAACCTGCCACCGGTTATAATAATCCTCAGAGGCCTGAAAAAAGCAGTTAAGAGACACCGGCGCAAGAATAACAAAAGGCGAATTATCCACAATAATAGCAATGCGCCCCTCCAAAAGAGAGGAAGCTGCCTTGTCTGGCCTTTCCGTAAGTTGCAACTGTGGGAATGGGCTTAGCCAGTTTTCCTCAATTAGCTGCTCTACACAGCCGCTATCCATTATGCCGTCAATATTTATCTCCTTAAGCCGCAGTTCTACCTCTTCAAGTACTTCAGGCCGTACTATCCCTTCAATATACATAAGGGCGATATCTGTTTGGCTACGGGTGCCTATGCGGCTTTGCTTTACCTTAAGGCCCGTATCCCGGATACGCCGCCTAATAAGTGCCGTATTAAAACGCATAACCTCGCTAAAGGCCTCCTTGGGCCCTTGTACCACTACCTCGGTTTCGGCGGCCTGTATGCCTCTATTGGGAAAGCCCCGGGTTGCCACAATTATGGCCTTGGGATAGCCTTCTACAAATACAGCGGTGTCCCCCGCCATAATAAAATAGAGGATGTCCTCCATTTTATCTGTTTCGCTAAAATCCCCGGTGGCAATTCCCCGGTCTTTGAGGGCGGTATATACATCTGGGGATTTTTCCTCAGGGCTAAGTGCGGCCCAGTCCATATCAAAAAGCCGCCGGATAATAGTTAAGTCAAAAATATCCCGGCCTGTCATTGCGTCAATGTAGGCTAGGTATATCCAGGGGGCGTTTTCGCCACCTATGGGCATTTTGCGACTTATAAAGTCTTGAGAATCCTTGAAAAGGGCTTCCAGTAGCTCCTTGTTTTGGTCTATGCTTGCGCTGGGTACTGGAGGGTATGGGTGGTTTTTTTCTGTTGTCATTTGTTTATTTTGCATAAAATGTGTTAAATTATTCATAATACTACTTGAAGGCTTTGGCGCATAGATTTTAGTAAGTAATATCAATGGCGTTTTTACGGTGTACCGCTAGGCCCCGCATGTGAAGGGTAGTTGGCCAGTAGCCGCGGCTACGGCTTATGCTCGGTCAGCCCCAGGCGGGAAAAATGCCATTTATTTGCGGGTTTTCACCCGCATAAATGGCGTTTTTCCAGTCGCCTGGGTCTGCCGAGCGCCTTCGCAGGCGGCTACTGGCCAACTACCCTTCACATGCTGTGATAGTGGTGGTTCGGTTAAAGGCGTTGGTTTGTTTTAGAAGATTAAAAGATTAAAAGATTAAAGATTAAAGATTAAAGATTAAAGATTGAGAATGTTTAAAAGATTAAAAGATGAAATGTTTGATAGTGTTTATGGCTGCTTTTTTGGGTTGCTCATTATGCCATGTGGATAAGAGTTGTATATTTTATTTGTAGCCCTTTGTCGCATTTGCTATATTTCACGAAACAGCCCTATGTCATTGTTAATATCATACAAAAATCTCGCCGAAATTTGGTATATCTTCTAATGACAAAGAAAGGTGAGTACTGTAATATTACAAACATGTTACAAAATCATTTTTGCTATGGCCCCACATTGCGAATAGCGCGTGTTTGTAAGGCCAGGCAAAGCAGGCTATAAGCAGAGTTTACGTACCACCCAGCAAAAAAGCCGCGAAAATCGCGCACGCAAGAAACAAATACCGCCGTGCAAAGCACGGCCCCGCAGCGCAGCGAGGAAGCGAGGACGGGCTTTGCCCGCCGCAGCGGCGGGGGTTTGGGGGCAGCGCCCCCATTCCAATCGGGGCAGCGCCCCCATTATAAAAGGAGGCCAATAATGGCAGGCTTAGAGCTTAAAAACATCGTCAAGAAGTACCCCAATGGTTTAGTTGCGGTAAGGGATTTCAACCTTAGCATCAAGGATGAGGAGTTTATTATTTTTGTCGGCCCTTCTGGCTGCGGAAAAACTACCACTCTTCGCATGATTGCAGGCTTGGAAGAAATTACTGAAGGCGAGCTATACATAGGCGATAGGCTTATGAATGATGTGGCTCCCAAGGATCGCGACATCGCCATGGTATTCCAGAACTACGCGCTATATCCACATATGAGCGTGTACGACAATATGGCGTTCGGCCTAAAGCTCAGAAAGTTCCCCAAGGCCGATATCAAGGAGCGGGTAGAAGCCGCAGCCAAGATTTTGGATATCCAGCACTTGCTGGACCGTAAGCCTAAAGCTCTCTCCGGCGGTCAGCGCCAGCGTGTAGCCATGGGCCGTGCAATTGTCCGTGATCCAAGAGTCTTTTTGATGGACGAGCCTCTGTCCAACCTGGATGCCAAGCTAAGGGTACAGATGCGTACCGAGATTACAAAGCTTCACCAAAGACTAAAGACTACCTTCGTTTATGTAACCCACGACCAAACAGAAGCTATGACCCTAGGGGACAGAATCGTAGTTATGAAAGACGGCCTCATAATGCAGGAAGACAGCCCTGTTAACCTGTACAACAGGCCCCAAAACCTGTTTGTTGCCAGCTTTATCGGCTCTCCACAGATGAACCTGGTAGAGGTTCAAGTAGAGAAAAACGGCAACGACGTATTCCTCAAGTTTGGGGAGTTCCCCATCAAATTGCCAGAGGGCAAGGCCAATGCCGTTATCGAAGGCGGATACGAAGGCAAGACCGTAGTCATGGGTATAAGGCCAGAAGACATGCACGACGAGGAAGCCTTTATCGCATCTTCCCCAGATTCTGTTATCGAAACTGAAGTAGAAGTACACGAGCTGCTGGGTGCGGAAGTATTCCTATACCTACTATGCGCCGGTCAGCAAATGACCGCCAGGGTAAACCCACGTACTACCGCAAAAGCCAATGACATAATCAAAATGGCACTGGATATCCAGAAGATTCACGTCTTTGATAAAGAGACAGAGCAGGTTATTACAAACTAATTCAATATGATAGCAATGATCAAACACCCGCAGAGAGACGGAAATCCGAATCCCTGCGGGTGTTTTTTGTAAGCCAAGTCTCTTAACCCATTGAAACATTCTGCCTCATACTACGTTTACATATGCAACAAAACAACAGGCCAAGGAGGTGTGATTATGAAGAAAAGGTTTGCCACTATAGTATTAGTGGTATTTTTTTTATCAATGATAGCCCAACCTGCCTATGCCGCCCAGCCAGAGGATTTTCTCATTCAAGAGCACAGCATAACCATTGAGGTAGAATGCTTGGACGCGGCAATGCTGCAAATGGGGGCTTTGCCTGGGATTGAGTTAAGCAGCCGCATAAATGTATCCCAAGGCAGCGGAGGCGCAGAAAGAATTATTAATACCCGGGACTTAGATAGGGCCTTATCTGGGCTGCAAGCAATGGGGCATATAACACGCTCAAATACCCAAGCCGACAATGCATTTACCCGGTGGACTGCCCTACGCAGAGAGGTAAATGTGCGCACCCAGGAATACGAAAATTTAATAGAGCTGCTATACGCAACCCAAACTATGCAAGAGTTTGCAAGGGTAGAGGCTAGGCTCAACGTGGTCATAAATAGCTTAGACGGGCTGCGAGGGCAGTTGCGCAGTCTTGACTATGCAATGGGTACAACCCGTATTATTATCACCCTGCAAGTACCCGAGCCCCTCCCCGAACCAACCCCAGAGCCAACGCCAGAACCAACCCCGGAACCAACCCCAGAGCCTAGCGCATTTCAGCGGATTGGTGATGCCTTTGTCACCTCTGCTTCTGTTACCGGTGATGTGTTGCAGCGGGTCGTAATGGGCCTTGCATATGCCAGCCTGCCCCTTGCGGTGCTGTTGATAATACTAATTTTCATTTATATCAGATATATAAAAAAGCGAAAGGGTGGTGAACAAAATGAAGAAGAAACCAATAGTATTAACACTGACTCTGTTGATTAGTGTTTTATTTCTCGTTAGCTGTGGAAGTGCTGGTGATCATTATAGTGACTATGCTGTAGAGCCAATGGGTGGAGGTAGGCCAAGAGCATCAGAGCCTGCTGCCGATGCCATGTACGAGCCTGCCTTTGACCCCGAACCTGCCTACGAAATGGAAGCAGACTTTTACTTTGAATATGGTGGCAGTGCCGCCTATGAACCTTACTCCCCCGACACTTATCAGCAAACCCAAGGCCAAGCTACCGGTATAGGCACAGATTTACAACTGCGTATGGTAATCCGCTCAGCAGATATGAGCATCCAAACCTTGGAATACGAGGATACAGTAGCGGAGATGGAGCGTGTTATATTAAACCGCGGCGGCTTTATAGAAAGCTCCCGCCAGTGGATGTCAAATATCACCGTCCATGACCAAAGCTTACTATTATGGCGTGGGGAATTTGTGCTGCGTGTACCCTCAGGGCTATTCGATGTAGTCAACCGGGAGCTGGTTGCCCTGGGCCAGGTAGTCAATTTTAGTACCGCAAGCATAGACGTAACCCAGGAGTTTCATGATTTAGGTAGCCGTCTAAGCATCCGAGAGGAAGAAGAGCGCCGGGTAGAGTATATGCGGGAAATAGCCACAGACTTAGACGAAATAATAGAGCTGGAAGCACGGCTTACCCAGCTACGCCTTACAATAGACGCATACCGCCGCCGCAGAGAAGAAATAGACCAGCTTGCCACATTTGCAACAATTACCCTATCTCTACATGAGGCAGTAGAAATTGAAGAGTCAGAGGAAGAGGAAGAAGAGGAAGAATATTATGTGCCCCTACCTCCAGAGGACGGTTTTCTTACAAGCCTTGGCAATGCCTTTGGCGCGTCTGTAAATTTTACCGCCAGGGTTCTTGAAGTATTGGCCATTGCAATAGCTACTATTGTTTTACCTGTTGGCATCCTTGCAGTGGTTGGATTTTTAGGGTATTTGGTGGTTAAGAAGAGTAGGAAAAGGCCATCTCTATAACTTTGTTGCATCTTACGGGTAGCACAATTGAATATTTCAATAGTTGGCGTGAACCCAATCTTCAACCTTTACAGCGGGAATGCCCTCGTAATTACCCTTAAATGAGCTTTCCTTATACAATACAAGCTTAGGGTAATTGTCTTTAATATCCAGCAATGAACCAAATTCACGCATGATTGTGGATTCCTCATTAAGCAGATAACAGACTTGCAAATATAGCTTATCCCCGTCCTTTTCTCCTACAAAATCTATCTCCCGTTCACCAACGCGACCAACGCTGACTTTGTACCCCCTGCGAAGAAGCTCTAAACCTACAATATTTTCGAGTATTATTTCCATGCTTTCCAAGTTTGCTCCAACAACTGCTTCACGTAGGCCGTGATCTACCACATAATATTTTTCATTAACCTTCAACATCTTTTTTCCATTTATATCTTGGCTCTTTAGTCTGTAAAGCAAATAAGCTTCTTCACACGCTTTTAGGTAATTAAGGATAGTCTCAGGTGCAACCGTTCTTTTTTCAGCTTTGAAAAATTTTGAAATGCTTGTCGCCGAAAAGCTTTTACCTATATTTGCCAGCGCATATGAAACAATACGCTCTAATAGGTCAACATCACGGATATTATTTCTCTTGACCACATCTTTTAACACAACTGAGTTGAACACATCTTGCAAGTAGTTTTTGCTCACCGATGGATTAAAATTTATGCTTGACAAAAATGGCATTCCACCATGCTTGATATAGTCATCAAAGGTATAATTATTGCTTATTGCTTTAAACTCTGCAAAGGAAAATGGATAGATCACAAACGAGACATAACGACCAGCAATATAAGTGGCAAGCTCCCCTGAAAGAAGCCGTGAATTGGAACCCGTAATATAAATATCCGCTTTGTATTTAACGCGCAATGAGTTAATTGCTTTCTCCCATCCGTCTACTTCTTGGATTTCATCAAGGAATAGATGAAAAACCTCGTTACTATCGCCGATTTTCTCGCATACATAGTTATGGAATGAATTATACTCGCATAAATGTTGATTACCCAGGTCTTCAAAATTGAGAAAGATGGAATTTGGGCTATTTATCTCATCCCTTAGCTGTTGTAATAGAACACTCTTACCACCGCGTCGTATACCTGTAAGAACTTTAATAATATCCTTGCCGATGAATGGACGGATTTTAGACAAATATTCTTCTCTAACAATCATAGTTGACAACTCCTTTCATACGTCTGCATTGTAACATATATACATCAATCTATGCAATTTTGCTGATTGCGTAAGTTATAATAATCAACCTTTAAATCGGCCCCGTTTTTTATGCCTGCTTTCCGCTGCTTTTCGTCGGCATTTCCTTGCAATATGTTTTGTGAATAATTAAGAAGGACATACTATAACAATCCTGTTATAATATAACAAATTAAAATGGAGGCGTTATCATGGAAACAGAAACAAATAAAAAGCACTTGTGGCTAAGCATTGTGGCAATCATTGTACTAATTATCGCACTAGCAGGGTGCCGAGGCCGGGAAGACGACACAGATGTAGCCGAGCAACCCAATGTACCAGTAATATCAACAGACACCCCCACCCCCAACACCCCAGACATAAATGAAACAGAGCCTGCCGTAATATCAGACCTATCTGATGACATAGTGGTAGCAAGGGCAAACGGCATAGACATTTACTCAAGAGATGTTTTATTCGAAATATCACGAGCCGGGGAAGCGTTAATGTGGGAGTATATTACAATGTTCCCAGACGCTACAGAATTTGACTACGACGTAGAGTTTAGAGACGGATTATCTTTTGGCACCGTGCTGCGGCAGGAAGCGGTTAGGCTTGCGGCAGAGCTGAGGATACTAGTGGACTTTGCCAGCCAGGTAGGGGTTGTACTATCCGACGAGGACGCGGAAATGATATACAACCATGTCATAGGCCTGATGCAAGAGCATGGCAGCCAAGAGATTGAAAGGCTACTAGATGAAGACGGCATTAGAGGCACCGGCCACCTAGTAGAGATTTTTGGTATCGAGGTTGTCTTGAATAATCTGGTAGAAACATTAATGACAACCCCAGAGGCATTTGAAAGATTTAGCGGCTATATGGCCTCAGAAGCCTGCGACGCACAAGACCGGGCAACGGCAATCCTGGAAAGGCTAGCAGAGGGTGAAGACTTTGCCACCCTAATGGCAGTATACGGCGAAGACCCCGGAATGCAAGCAAACCCAGATGGCTACACCTTTATAAGAGGGGATATGGTAGGGGAATTTGAAGCAGCCACCCTAGAGCTTGAGATAGGCGAGATAAGTGGCCTAGTGCCCACATCCTTTGGCTATCACATCATACTGCGCATAGAGCCAGACCCAGACAATGTAATGACAGGCTCAGGGTTTTTTGCAGGAGATGGAACCGATGAGCTACTTGGGGCAAAGCATATACTAATCCAATCTATGCCCGAGCGGTCCCATGAAGAGAGAATGATGGATGCCATTTTTAAAGGCTTTGATGAAATGAACGCCAATGCGGATATAGTATTTTTGCCAGAGCTAGACGATATCCCAGTGGGATAAAATAATTAATAAAGGAGCAATCTATGAAAAACATGCCATCAGTAAAGCTGGGGATAGTTGCGGTAAGCCGCGACTGTTTCCCAAGTACCTTATCCGAGCAACGCCGCAAAGGGATAGTAGCGGTCCTTTCTGCTCGCAAGGTTCCGGTAACAGAAATCCCCACAGTGGTGGAAAACGAAAACCACGTAGTGGAGGCTTTGGCCAAGCTAAAAGAGGCCGGCTGCAACGCCTTGGTAGTATATCTAGGCAACTTTGGCCCAGAAGGCCCAGAAACCATGCTGGCACAAAAGTTCTGTGGCCCGGTGATGTTTGCCGCAGCAGCAGAAGAAACTGGCGAGAACCTATTTGGTGGCCGAGGTGATGCCTATTGCGGAATGCTTAACGCTTCCTACAACCTTGGGCTAAGGAAGGTTAATGCCTATATTCCTGAATATCCAGTAGGCACAGCAGAAGAAGTAGCAACAATGATTCAAGAGTTTATCCCCGTAGCCAAGGCCCTAATAGCCATTAAAAAGTTAAAGATATTCACCTTTGGCCCAAGGCCCTTCGACTTCCTTGCCTGCAATGCCCCAATTAAGCCCCTATTTGACCTGGGGGTAGAAATCCAAGAAAACTCCGAGCTAGACCTGTACGCCAAGTTTAAAGCCAATGAAAACGACCCTCGCATCGAGGCCGTAGCAGCCGACATGGCCGCAGAGCTAGGCCAGGGCAACAAGCAGCCCGGCATACTTAAGCGCCTGGCCCAACTAGAAATCACATTGCTAGACTGGGCCCAGGACAACAAAGGCGCAAGCGAGTACTTCATCTTTGCCAACAAATGTTGGCCTGCCTTCCAAACCCAGTTTGGCATGGTGCCCTGCTATGTAAACTCCCGCCTTGCCGCCCGTGGGATACCCGTATCCTGCGAAACCGATATCTACGGTGCCCTAACAGAATATATCCTGCAAATTGTCACAGACCTACCTGCAACTTTGCTAGATATCAACAACACCGTGCCCTACGATATGTATGATGCCAACAAGAAAAACCTCCCCTACAAAGCCACAGACCTATTTATGGGCTTCCACTGCGGCAACACCCCAATTTGCCACCTTAAAAACGGCGAAATGAAGTACCAGCTAATCATGAACCGCCTAATAGAAGACCCCAAGGACGAGCCAGACATCACTAGGGGCACCTTGGAAGGCCAAATCAAGGCCGGCCAGGTCACATTATTTAGGCTGCAATCTACGGCAGATTGCGTATTGCGTTCATATGTAGCCCAGGGCGAAGTATTGGATATAGACCCCAAAACCTTTGGCGGCACCGGCATAATTGCCGTATCAGAGATGGGCCGGTTCTACAGGCATGTATTGGTAGGAAAGCAATATCCCCACCATGCAGGCCTAGGTTTTGGCCATGTAGGCAAGGCCCTGTTTAGCATAATGAAAATGCTGGGCGTGGCAGATGTGGCATATAACAAGCCCGCCGGTCAGCTTTATTGTGGTGAGAACCCGTTTTAATTTAAAATACGCCAACCGGTTTTGATGATAATGACGAACCTTTTCATGCTTGGTTGGTGAAGCCGCCCTTCATGGGTGTTGGGAGCGAATTATTTTGCTAAAATCACTTAAAAAGTCAGTATGTAAAGCCAATCAAGATCTGCCCCGTCTTGGTCTTGTGATATTCACATGGGGCAATGTAAGTGGTATAGACCGGGAAAAGGGCCTGGTAGTAATCAAGCCCAGCGGTGTGCCCTACAACAAGCTTACCCCTGAGAAGATGGTAGTAGTAGACCTGGAGGGCAATGTAGTAGAAGGCAACGGCAATCCATCCTCAGATATCAAGACCCATCTTAGGCTATACGAGGCCTTCCCCAATATTGGTGGGGTGGTACACACCCATTCCACATACGCAACGGCCTTTGCCCAGGCAGGCCAAGGCTTGCCGGTATACGGAACCACTCACGCAGATTATTTCCATGGCACTGTGCCCTGTACCAAGGTGCAGAGGGACAAGGATATCAAAGGGGACTACGAACTGGAAACAGGCAATATTATAGTAGATGCATTTGCCAACTTAGACCCTAATGCAATACCCAGTGCGCTGGTAAATAATCACGGGCCTTTTTCCTGGGGAGCGTCCCCCATGGACGCGGTGCACAATGCTGCTGTGCTGGAAGAATGCGCAAAAATGGCTTGGGCCAGTCGGGTGCTTAACCTGACCCTTGAGCCTATTAAGCAAAAGCTCTTGGATAAGCACTACAAGCGTAAGCATGGGCCTAACGCTACCTATGGCAACAAACCCGGGCCTAAGCCAAGTGTTGCTAATGATGGCAAACCCGTGCCAAAATCAAGGGCAGCCAATAGTAACAACACGTGAATCTAATTTAGGTAATATTGCACAATGATATTAATAAAAACATTTTTCCACACAGAGACACAGAGAACACAGAGATAAAAGGCAATAAATTTAGAGAAAAGACTGTTTTGCTCTGTGCACTCTGTGACTCTGTGAGAAAATCATTTGTGCAGTTTTACCCAAATTAGATTG
>Ga0123355_10015587_pt1 | contig 11946 bp, 9 predicted proteins | sample TergutEmb28metaG_3_FD_89872 | JGI IMG/M metagenome (GOLD analysis project Ga0123355, IMG submission 89872) | Embiratermes neotenicus P1 segment gut microbial communities from Petit-Saut dam, French Guiana - Emb289 P1 | ecosystem: Host-associated > Arthropoda: Insects > Digestive system > Gut ... | reverse complement strand
CGTAGGAGTTTGGTCCGTGTCTCATTCCTAGTGTGGCCGATCAACCTCTCAGTTCCGCTAAAAATCATTGTCATTATATGTTGTTGGTATACCCTTTAACTAATCTTACGCGGACTCCTCCTACACCGATAAATCTTTTCACACTCTGCCATGCGACAGTGTATGCTTATTCGGTATTAGCACCCATTTCTGAGTGTTATCCCAAAGTGTAGGGCAGATTATCCACGCGTTACTCACCCGTCCGCCGCTAAGTTATACAAGGCTTGGCCCGAAGGCCTCACCAGCGTATAACTCCGCTCGACTTGCATGTGTTAGGCACGCCGCCAGCGTTCATCCTGAGCCAGGATCAAACTCTCAAGTTTATTTTTATCCGAATGTAACTCGTGATTATTCAATCACTCATCACATAAGATTCGAGTGTTTGATTCGTGCTGTCAGTTCGAATTTAGTTGTTTCTTGCCTACAATAATTAATATTAATTAACAATAACTATTGTTAACACATCACAACCGCATTCTTTCCTCTGGCATAAATCTTGTTTGGTTCACTTGTTATGACAATGACCTACTATTTCTAGCTTGTCACCACATAACCGTGAACACGATTCAAAAGAATCAATCTCGTGCTACAGACACGATGGTATCCATAGCACTAATTTAGGGTCCCTAAATTTCGTGGTTATTCTGTTTTCAAGGGGCAGTCTTCCTGATAACCGACAGTCTATCATGTTTTTCTTTGCTTGCCAACTGTCAGATGCTTCTTACTACTTGCTTCTTTCGCTCTTACTGATTAGCTTGTGATGTTGATTGCTTGCTTTGATTCCTTCTTACTTTTACTTCTTTTGATTCCTTACTTACCTTCTTACTCTTGTTTCATTACACTTCCTTACAACTTACTCTTGTTTCATTACACTTCCTTACAACTTACTCTTGTCTTGCTTTGACTCCCTTTTATCAGCCTTGTTGCTCCGACCGGCAAATGAGACGAACGCCATTATAGTTCCCGCGCTTTTAACTGTCAAGGCCCTTTTTTGCTTTTCTTTGAAAATATTTCACTTTTCTTTAAAAATATTTTTCAAATATCACAAGTACCGCTTTTCTTTCGTCACATCTTGACAGCACGTAAATATAATAGATTTATAATTAGGCTTCTTTAAAGCCCTATATCATATGTTTTATTCACATTCCTTTGGGCCACCAAGAAGACCATTCTGTTATGAAGGTGATGATGTGGGAAGAGGTTTTCTTAAAGTCCAGCTATATGTTGGCGACTACACGATCCATGGCGATTCTACAACAGTACTAATCAAGAAAAATGATGATATTCTATTTACATTAGAATCCGACGAAAACGGCACGACGCCGATTGTTGAACTTACATGTCCCGACTTGGCTGAGGACGAATATGGCTTAGAACAAAAGGCATATTTCACAACGGTTGATGTAGTAGTACCAAGCGCTCACGGGTACATGAAAACAAGTGTGCATGGTGTACAGATTTTTGACAAGATTACTTCTATTCTAGATATTCACTTAGAGCCCTATGTAGAGGGTAGCCCGGATGAAAATGAAATTACTGTCCCACCCGAGCATGGTGTAGACGAGGATCGTACTCCTCCGCAAAGCGAAGAAACAGTTCTAGTTGATTACTCAAGAATGGAGCCAATTGACCCTAGAGACGATGTTGTTCAGGTGTTTAACCCCCAGCCGATTAACCCGGACGAGTATATGCAAACTTTCCGACCTTCGGATGCGCCGGTGCCGACAAGCATACCTTTTGCTAACGAAGTCGTTATCCCAGATTTTATTACCGTGCATCTTGGCTCACCTAACGCTGCAGCCCGGAATGTACGAGTACGATTTCGCGACTATCTTGTTAATGTTGCATGCAGCGAGATTTATCCGTTTTGGAATAGGAATGCAATAATTGCCAATGTGCATGCGCAATGCTCTTTCGCACTTAACCGACTGTTTACACACTGGTATCGCAGCCGTGGCCGTAACTTTGATATCACAAATAACACACAGTTCGATCAAAAATTCATCTATGGGCGGGAAATCTTCCAAAATGTTGCCTTAATCGTCGATGGCATTTTCAACCAATTTATTCGTAGGCCAGGCCGCACAGAACCATTCCTTTCATCTTATTGCAATGGGACTACCTCAACTTGCCCTGGCATGTCTCAACATGGCTCCCAGGCGTTAGCGGTTAGGGGATTTACACCTTTGGAAATATTGCGGCATTACTACCCATCGGATGTGAATATTGTACAATCCACCAACTTTGGGCCGCGCAACCCTGGTGCCTATCCTGGCACACCTCTGCGCGAAGGCTCTTCGGGCGATAATGTACGGCGGATGCAATTATATTTGAATCGCATCTCTGGCAACTGGTGGATACCGGCTATTCAAAACCCCAACGGGTTCTTTGGCCCAGACACCCGCGCAACGGTAGTCGCTTTCCAAAGGCTGTTTAACCTGTCAGCAGACGGCGTAGTTGGCCCACTAACTTGGTATGAAATCACCAGGGTATATGTAGCAGCCCGTCATATGGCAGAGCTTACAAGCGAAGGTCAACGCTATAGCATTGGCAGCAACCCGCCGACAACGGTAATCCGGCTCAACTCACGCGGGGAGGCTGTAGTTGAGCTGCAATTTCTTCTTAATTTTATTGGCACCTTCTACGATGATATCCCATTTGTAGTACAAGATAATGTGTTTAGGGAAAGCACGCGGGTCTCTGTTATAGCGTTCCAGCAGCATTTTGGTCTTAACCCGGACGGAGTGGTTGGGCCACTAACATGGGCTCGCCTGTATGAGGTCTATAGGAGAATAACCGCAAGTACGCCTTTACCGCCGCCGGATCCAAGCATACCACCATTCCCAGGTACGCCGATTACTGTTGGTTCTCGTGGCGATGATGTGCGTACTATGCAAAGATTTTTAAATTGCGTCGCAAGAGCCAACCCTTCAATTGAAACACTGGTAGAGGATGGGATCTTTGGACCAAGGACACAGGCCGCCGTACGGGAATTCCAGCGTTTGTTTGGGTTAAACCCCGATGGGACTATTGGACAATTAACATGGTACAGTATTGTCGAACAGTGCAATCTGCTTCAAAGCTCAACTCCACCACCACCTCCTCCCCCGCCACCACCACCTCCTCCTCCATTAAGGCCACCCTACCCCGGCAATCTTTTGCGTGTAGGCTCACGTGGCGAAGACGTGCGAACTATGCAACGGATGCTAAACAATATCGGCAGGGTATTTCCTGTAATTGCGCCGCTTACAGAGGATGGGATTTTTGGGCCATTAACTGAGGCTTCTGTAAGGGCGTTCCAGACTTTCTTTGGGCTTAACGCAGATGGGATTATCGGGCCATTAACTTGGGCTAGGATTGTCGATGTTAACGCAACTTTACCAAATGTTACAGCGCCGCGCTTCCCAGGCGACCAGCAAAACGGCGCACGTGGGGATAATGTACGGGTATTGCAACAGCATTTGAATGATCTCGTGCCATTTTACCCATCTATCCCAAGACTCACCACAGATGGCAACTTTGGGCCTATAACCCAATCTGCTGTTGTTGCATTCCAAAGGATATTTGGTATGACCCAATCTGGGGTCGCAAACCAAACTACTTGGAACTTGATTGTATCTATGCGAAACCTTTTAACTGGGGGGCAGGCAGCTCAAGTCTTTGGGCAGTTGTTTGAACCGGATACCAATGAAGCAATTGATATATTAACGCCTTTAGATGATGCTGGAGCAATATCACATGACTTTGATGAATCATTAATTAATATGCCACATTACTATGAAAATCCGGCACCAATAACTAATGATTCTGATATGTTTCTTTTATTGCTTGCAATATTCTTGATGCGTAGATTTAGATAGCTATGAAAAAAGTGCTGCCATGTTAAGATAGCTGATACTCGCTAACTTCTTAACATGGCAGCACTTTAATTTGTATACGAATCCAATGTTATCTAGCTATACTTCTCCATAATTTTGATCAAACTTTCTTCCATCCCATCAACTGTGGGCCAATATTCCAGCCCTGCATACCCCGTATAACCAGCGGCATCTATGGCCTTAAACACTTCCTTATAGTTAATTTCACCAAAGTAAGGCTCTCCCCGCCCTGGGTTTCCCGCTAAGTGGAAGTGCCCGATTAGGTCGATATTGGCGGTGATATTAGCTATCAAATTACCTTCTGTTATCTGTTGATGATAAATGTCAAACAGTACTTTAATATTGGGACTTGCAACTTTACGTATTATTTCAAAAGCCTCGGCAGAGGTTGCTAAATAGTAACCTTTGTGATTTACCAGCACATTTAGCGGCTCTAAATTTAGGGTTAACCCTGTGCCATCAAGCAACTTTGCCGCCTCTTTGAGGCCATCAACTATGGATTGATGTTGAGCCTCCCGGGGTATGTCGTTGATCTCTTGGCCTGTCGTGGCAATTAGACCTTTTGCGCCTAGTATCTTGGCGTTAGCTATTGCAGCACCTAATTCTTCCAAAAACTTTGGCCTTGTGGCTGGGTCTACTAGCAGATTGAGCGCGCCACCCATACAAGCTAAGTCTATACCTGTCTCAGTTAACGCTGCTTTTATTTCATCTACTGGAGCGTTTGCGCCTTCCCAGAACTCTACGGCAGGGTACCCTAATTTTTTGGCCAATTTTATAGCTTCAGATTTACTTAGACTCCCGGTAACCGAGTTTAGACATATCGATAACTTCATAATAATTCCCCCCTAAAGTTTTACAACTTCTCCCGTCTCCATGGACTTGTTAGCCGCCGCTGCCAATACCAAGCTTTTGTAAGCATCGGCATATGACGAGCGCACCTTTGTTGGATCGCCTGCTTTTACGGCATCTAAGAACGCACGGTCGCTTAGGGCCATCTGGTCTACCTTTCTTTTGATCTTGGTTTCTTGGCCTGCTTCGTATATTGTTAGGTCGCTTCTTAGGCCATATTCTAAGGATTTGTCACGGCCAATAATCGTTAGGCCATTGCGAATTGGGTGGCCTTTCCTGGTGACATAACAGCCCGACATCAGATTGGCTACGACACCATTTTTAAATGTAATTGTAGCGGTAGAAAAATCATCTGTTTCATAGGACGGCAAAGTGCTTGGGAACTCGTCTGGGCTTACTAGCGTACGGCCACATGTGGCATATACTTTTTCCGCCTCACCAAAGAAATAGCGTAGTTGGTCAACCAAGTGAATGTTTTGCTCGTACAACTGGCCGCCACAAGTGTCTTTTTTCATCCACCACCATACTTGGGGCACACCGCCAATCCAGCTGCCGTATACCAGGCCGACTTTCATGTCTGCAAGTTCTTCACGTATACGGTCGGTTAGGTCTAGGTATCTGTCTTGGAAGCCCACCGAAGTTACAAGGTTCTTGGTGGCTTGTGCTATGGATTTTGCTTGGTTCATGTCCATGGTCATGGGCTTTTCCACCAGAAAGGGCAGACCGCGAGCGATACATGTTTCTTCGATATTGTTGTGCGCCGTCGGCTCTACGCCAATATATACCGCGTCCAGTTTATCTTCATTCTCGAACAACTCCACATGGGATGGGTATGCCCTAGTGGCCCCTGTGCGGGTTTTCATGGCGTCTGTGCGCTCCGGACGCGGGTCTGCCACGGCTACTATTCCCGCGTCGGCGCAGTTTAACAGCCCGTTTACATGGGCATTCATAATCCCGCCACAGCCTATTAATGCCAATTTCAATTTTTCCATGTCACTCATCCTTTCGGTTACCTATCTCTTTTTATGTTGTGGATTCCCATATGCAAGATACAGTTTAGACACGGTGCTGTCAATTATAGAACCGATACGTCAACCAATTCTGCGTCAGCGCTTTCCTCCATGTAGCGTATAATTTCATCCAACGAGTTTTGCGCGTGTCCCGCTTCGCCGGATACGACCGCTACGCCTATGGTCAAAACTTTGTGAATGTCTTGGGTGGCAACTTCGGCAATGGATGCGTTATAGCGCTTTCTTGTTTTGTCCACGAGGCTGCGACACACTTGGCGCTTGTCTTTTAAGGATGCAGAATGAGAGATATGGAATGTTAGCTTGGCTGAAATGCTGTACATGGCTTGGGCTCCTTCCTTTAATAATATGTTTATTGTGATACAGTTAGGTTTTGTCATTTTGGGTAAAAGCGATCATGCGCCGTTTGGGTGTTTTTGAGCATATCCCGGCGTTTATTTGATTATTTCGAATGTTTTAGCCTTGACATGATTACATAATTTTTCTGACGAGTTGAAAGAGCTTTGTCTAGCCTGTATAGTATCAAAATAGATATTAATTTGCCATATACTACGAAAATATGTGAAGCGTTTTTCGTGCTTGGATAGTGAATGCGCTCTTTGATGGCGCGATAGGAGTAGAATCTTGGATAACTGGTTTGAAATTGGCATTATAGTAAAACCGCAAGGCATACGCGGTGAGTTAAGGGTGCTACCCACTACCGACGACCCGGGTCGCTTCGCGTTGCTGGATGAAGTATATGTACGGCCAAAAACATCGCCCCCTCCCCTGCCGTATAAGCTAACCTCCTCACGACAGCATAAAGGGCTAGTATTAGTAAAATTTGCAGGCATAGACGACCGCAACGCGGCAGAAAAACTTGTTGGCAGCGTGCTGGCTATCCCGCCGGAAAAAGCTCTCCCACTGGATACGGATGAATATTTTATACGAGATCTGATAGGGCTTAGTGTCGAAACCGAAGACGGGCACAAATTAGGAGAAATAGCAGATGTCTTTCCTACAGGAGCAAACGATGTATATGTAGTGCGTGACGCGGAAGGGGAATCTTTCATGTTGCCGGCTATTAAGGATGTTGTGCAGGCAGTTTCGCTGCCGGAGGGTAAAATGATAGTACGTCTTATCGAAGGTTTGCGGGAGCTGAAAGCATGATTTTTCATGTGCTAACACTCTTCCCGGAGATGATAATGGAAGCTGTAAGCCATAGCATTTTGGGCCGGGCAATACGCTCCGGTTCTATTAGCGTTAACTGCGTAAATATCCGGGATTTTGCCGTTAATAAACATGGGCAAGTAGATGACGCGCCATATGGGGGTGGGGCCGGGATGGTGCTAATGGCGCCGCCGGTTTATGACGCGTATCAACATGTGATAAGTAGTTTGCAGGCCGCTCCGCCATTAATCTACCTCTCCCCCCAAGGCCGTGTCCTAACACAAAAAATTGCCGAAGAAATAGCCGCATCACAGGAGATTATCCTGCTATGCGGCCATTACGAAGGCTTAGATGAACGTATTATTGAGGAAATTGTTACTGATGAGATATCTATCGGTGACTATGTGCTAACCGGCGGCGAACCGGCGGCGCTGGTTCTTATGGATGCTGTATCGCGGTTGGTGCCCGGAGTGTTGGGCAAGGCAGACTCGTATAAAGACGAAAGCTTTTCGGATGGATTGCTTGAGTATCCGCATTATACCCGGCCGCCGGTGTTTCGTGATAAGGCTGTGCCGGAGGTACTGCTGTCGGGGCATCATGGGCAGATTGAGGCTTGGAGGAAAGAGCAAGCGTTGATAAGAACAAAGGCAAAGAGGCCAGATTTGTTAAATATACAATAGAAGGGATTTGATTTGCTAATGAATCTATTTGACAGAAATCAAAAAGATTTCCCCAGCTTTGTTCATAGAAGCATATGGACTAACGGGCTGCTGCTAGTACCTCCGGAAGTTTCGCTAGAAAACATCGACGCGGAAAATAAAGAGATATATCGCGAACTATATCGATACAAATCTGATATGTTTGCCGATATGTACAATAATCCCGCGCTATACTTTATAGACACCAAGGGTATCCAAGAAGCAATAGGCGGAAGGCAATGGCGCAAAGCCCGCCTGTCGGCGCAGTGGAATAAGAACAAAGCAAAACTACGCAAATTAGATGAGATAGCACAAACCAATTTACCCCATTTTATTTGCCGGCAGCTCCTGGATTACTTAGTCAACGAAGGCAACGCTTATTTTATGAGCAAAGCTGACTTTGACAAATTCTTTGTTAAGCAAAGCCTGAAAAAATGCAATTATACAATAAGCGAAAGTGATTTCTTATCTGTTCTAACAAGATGTGGCTTATCCGCAACTCACAAGGATGACCGAGTTTATTTCTCAAATGAAATGTATCCACTCATGTTTGCGGCAATCGCGGGATGGCAAAAACTCCTGGAACCTTATCGTAAGGGCAGCAAGAAGTATAGATATGATTCCGCGTTTTATCATTTAGACTATCGTTTTTTTTCCGAGGATCATAATCTCAATTTTGAAAACTCCACATGGTATATGAACGATGAAGCTATCGCATATTTAAGCGATATCAATAAAATCCTTGCAAGGCGCGGTAAAGGCTTTTCAAAACTTGACAATACACTGCGCATAGCAATCGGGTTCCGGTTTAAAGGTAGTGTTAATGGGAGTGGGCATCTGGAGTTTGAGCACTTCCATACTTACCCAACTTTGACTGCTAAGCTTTTCTATTCAGACTCGGACGAATATAGGGCTTTTGAAAAGCGAATAAATCAATTGCCCAATGCCGACGAGATAAGGGCCACTTGCATCAAGTGGGTAAAACGCTGCAACAGATGCCCTTGCCGTCCCGGACGCCCCGCTTCGGCGTCTGGGAATACAAAATATATCTTTGGGCTGAAAATGAAATTATGTGGCCCTTATCTCTACCTGCAAACTACGGACTTTAGCGAAAAGTCTCTTGCGACAATGAAAATCCTATTGGAACACGCTCTAGATTAGACCTGAGTTAGACGCTACCGTATGGCATCAATAATATTTTCCCCTCGCATCCGCGAAGCAGAAAACATAGTGGCGACAAAGGTCAAAATAAACACCCCGGCGATACTTAGCAGCATAGCCTGCCAAGGCAAAATAAATGAAAACCGTACCCTATCCATTTGCGTGCCGCGATACACTCCCCATGCCGCGAGAAGCCCCAGCGGCAGCCCATACATAAGCGCACGCATACTACATAACAGACTCTCTAGCGCCAGCATCTTGCCAATACCGCCACGGGTCATACCCACGCTCGCGAGTATCGCAAACTCCCGCAATCTAAGTCGTGTGTTGGTTGAAATTGTGCTTATTACATTGGTGGCGCCTATCAGCGTAAGCATGCCCACAAAGCCGTATACAAACACCCTGGCGATACCGGCAATCACCTCGGCATCGCTTACTTCATGCACAGGGATGATACGAGAACCAGCGTGTACTAAATCCCGATACCCACTTGCGTGGAAATCCGCAAGAAACTCCCTGGGGTTATCGGCCAAGATAAAAAGCTCATAGCCGCCCAGTTCCATTTCGGGCACAACAATGGTCGGCACAACGAAAGACTGGTATAGCATCACATCCGGCATGGACGTAACTTGACCGTGTATATATATGTCGCGCCGGGTGTTGCTTATTTCTGTTTCATCGGCTGGGCCGTCAAAAAATGCCCATGATTCGGCGCGGTGTATGCTAAGATTCGTGCCAACTTTGTGCCCAAACGGGTGAGTTTCACGGGTTATACCCCATATATCCACATCTCGCTTGGCATTGATTATTATATTGGAACCATATGGCACACCTGCCATTGAGATAAGGGTAGCGTATAACTCCGGCTCGACAGTTATAAGCCTGATGTGATTGGATCCTCCCCTAATAGGATAATCGAGCCTATAGTCGGTATAGCCATGCCCCCGCACCAAGGTACCAGGGACAGCTCGAAGCCTTTCTATTAAATCATGTACGGCGTTAGGGCAAACACTAGGCCGGTTGCCGTACTCATCATACGTATAAATTTTTTCAAAAGCCTCTATATTGTCATCCCATCGCATCCCGGTCAGTCGCACATTGAATGACATGTGAATATTGGCACCAACACTACCGGACATCATGTCCACTTGCCTAAGAAGGTTGACATGGGCGCTGGCAGAGGCCAACAGTAGCACAATACTGATTGTGATTGACACAACCGAAGCTCTAAAGCTACGGCGGCTACGCCTAAGCTGCCCGGCCGCAAGCCGCCCTTCAAACCCAAACAGTATCCGCGCAATGCTAAAACGCGCGGCTTTTTTCATTTTAAAGCCCTCTGGCTGCACAATCGCGGCCACCGCCGGTACTTTAGCAGCCTTACGCGCCGGCAGCCATGCGGAAATCATTATTACGATACTGGCTCCAACCGCCGCAAGAAGCATTGCGGTACCGGATATAACAAAGGGGAAATTGACCTGGTCGACACCATCTAGAAATAGACGGTTAACAGGCTCAAGCATGCGGTTGGCCAAAGATGAAGCTACAAATTGGGTAAACAGCCCCATCACAAGTCCAATAGGCAGGCCAATAATACTCAAAAACACTCCTTCATATATAACAGAAGCCGCAATCTGCTTTTTGGTAGCGCCTACGCTTTTAAGAAGACCAAACTGCCGCAGCCGCTCGTTGGCAGATACGCGGAATGCGTTGGAAATCACAATGATAGACGCTGTAGCTATTATCCCGCCTAATACCGCCGCAATAAGGAGGACTCCGTTCCTTTCCGCTATGTGCATGACGCGCCCCCTGGCGGTAAATAACGCTATCGCGCTTGAGGCAAAACCGTTTACAGCCGTTATCATAGCAATGCTTATGCTAATGCCAAGGATAGTCCACATAGTACGTTTGCGCGCTATGGATAATTGTTGCAAGGCAAGTTTGGCAGTTAGGCTCATTACTGCACCTCCTTTTTAATGGAGGCATTGTCCCCGAGTCCCTGCCGCAGCGGATCGGACTGGCTTTGGCGCGGAACCGTTGCGCCTACACCTTCGTCACGTAAGATGCGGCCGTCGCTTAAAGTGATTATCCTGTCGGCCATTAGCGCGATTTTTTCGTCATGGGTAATCATTATTAGGGTCTGGTTATAGCGCTTATTTGCCAGTATCAGTAATTCGAGGATTTCCCGGCTGGCCTTGCTGTCTAAGTTGCCTGTAGGTTCGTCCGCTAGGATTACCGCGGGGCTGTTTATCAGTGCCCGGGCAATACTTACCCTCTGCTGCTGCCCACCGGATAGCTGGCTTGGCAGGTGCTTTGCCCGGTTAGTCATGCCGGTTATGGCCAGCAATTCCTTAACTGTGGCCTCGCTTGGTTTGCGGGCATCTAGTAAGTAGGGCAGCATGATATTTTCTTCTGCGGTTAGTGTCGGTATCAGGTTGTAAAACTGGTACACGATGCCCATATTACGGCGGCGGAAGATGGCCAGCTTGGACTCGTTCATAGAAAATATATTTTGGCCGTCTATATGCACAGTACCGGATGTAGGACGGTCTACTCCCCCCAATAAGTGCATGAGAGTTGACTTGCCGCTACCGGACGCACCTATTATGGCTACAAAGTCGCCTTTTTCTGCGCTAAAGGATACGTTGTCTACCGCTTTAACTTGATTATCACCTTTGCCGTAGGTTTTGGATAGTTGGTTTACTTGGATTATGCTCAATTCATCTGCTCCTCTCGGGTTGTATGAGGGAAGTATAACGTGCTTTTGTGACAGTTTCGTGACTAGATAGAGCATATTACGTGACAATTTTGTCACATAGACTGGTGACCGGCATAACCATTGGCGACTATATCCGAAACAGGCGCTTGAGTTTAGCAAGGCAAGACTTGCTACGCCCAGAAAATAAAATCCTTTATATTGCTATGAAGTATCAATACGATTCAACTACCAAAAACGATTCCAACAAAAAAGCCCGATATATCGAAATATACCGAGCGCTTGATTTGCGTACATAATCGCAATAATTATGGAGTGCTGTTTTATAGGCGGTCAGAGAGTTAAATGCTTATTCGGTACATCTGTGCTTACAAAACAACGAGCCTAAGTTCATACGCAGGTTGATTGATTTTGCCTTTACTGAGAAACGG
>Ga0123355_10015586_pt1 | contig 11946 bp, 6 predicted proteins | sample TergutEmb28metaG_3_FD_89872 | JGI IMG/M metagenome (GOLD analysis project Ga0123355, IMG submission 89872) | Embiratermes neotenicus P1 segment gut microbial communities from Petit-Saut dam, French Guiana - Emb289 P1 | ecosystem: Host-associated > Arthropoda: Insects > Digestive system > Gut ... | reverse complement strand
TGCAACCGGCCATCTCGACACAGGTTTTTCTTGGTTTCCCTGTGCCGAAAAGCAAATGCTGAGATGGTTCCCAAGATTCCAAGTTGCCACTACATGCTTTTCATGTAGCCCTCCCGGCTTAAGTGTAGTAGTAACCATTTTCATGTTTTGTTTACATGTAAAATAACCACTGCCACCGGGTAACAACCCGATTGCAGTAAATAAATATTATTATTATTATTATTATATATACACACACCATGTACAACTGACGGACTGTATAACAACGCTGTATACGTCTTGAAGTATTGATAGTCCCTGAAGATGGCTATGGACAGTGGCCGAAACATTTAGAAGTGCTCTAGCATTCAGGAATTAGTGCAACTTGTTGGTACTCAACTTCTTTATAGCTACACTAAACCACCAGCGGAATTCACTGAAAAAGTACGTATTCTGAACCACTGCCTTCCATTGCTAGTGAATGACACTACGTACTTATATGTAATACCTAAAGCGGTAAAATACTGCGATGTTTTGTAATATGACGGCGGGTCGTTTTGTTCAGTGTTACGTTCGGGAGAAATATTCTTCCAACAGCGACTTCCACTCTGAAGATGAAGGCAGTTGTTCCTCCGAAACACCGATGACTATACCAGATTACACGATGTCCCACTGCAGGGCACCGAAATGTCTATTACCTGTTTATACCTGTCTGTATATCGAATTCTACATTACAATTAAACCTGTCGGATGTCTGACTCATGTATCAGCAGTCATGTGGGAAGATCCATTTAGCTCTGCATTACATGCCACATGAAGGGGGATTGTAATGCGGGGTAGTGCTGCGGACATTGACATATTACGAGCGGAAATTAATTTCTCTTGCGCGAGGATGGTCGACACTTTGGTTGGTGCGAGGGCTTCTGAGGATCTGCCACTGTTTCATTCAAACGCAAATCTCATGTTTTCGAAGAATAGTGCGCAAGGCAAAGCAATCCCATTACAAGCCTGGACAGGCCCTGAGGGTTCCAGGAGTTTGAGGCTCCCAGATTTTAAGACAATCGGCACATGAAGGTGATAATGTTGTCAGCCCTACGCACCGGCCGCCTTTACCCCCAGGAAACATTCCTGGTACTCATTTCTGTTAGAGGCCGAGTCAACCCGCAGGGTCTTAGTGCGGCCGGAAGTATTATGTCAATGAAGAATTTCCAAAGACACCATCGGGAATCGAACGCGCGACCTTCCAGAAAGAAGAATGTAGAGCGTCCATGTCTACAACACACTCGCAAGAGCACCTGAGGTCCTGAAGCAGAACTGCAATACGAGAGCGTGTGGGTAGAGTAGGTTGCAAGGTGTACGCTCTCTGAACATCCACAATAGAGGAGTGTGTAAAAGCCGTCCGACCGCTGTACCGTCGCTAAGCACGGGGTAATGCTGTTGGTTGCAGCGCCTTCTATGAAGAGGTCATGAGACAAGGCTCGAAACTGGTGAATAGGACGTGAATTGATCATTGCTCGCCAAACGTTAGGGCCTTACGGAAAGCGCTTTGTGCCGGACGTTTCGGGAGGAGGAAGTTACGTAACATAACTAACTGAATATTAAGTTACGCAACAATAAACCCCACTAAAAATTGTTAGTTGCGGCGGCTTATTGTTACATACAGCACAACTCCACTTATCCGGATTAATTGGGACGGCTAGCCATCCGGATATTCAGAAAATCCGGATAATTGGATTTTTCTTTGAAAATAGGCTACATTGGCAGTTTGAATTTCGAGTGGTACTATTTACAGTATGTACCTGCGTATCGACTGCGCCTGATATGAAGTTCTAGAAGCCATAGCACTGTTCTTTACTTGATCCGATAACTGGTAATTTCAAGGCAAGTTAGTTTTGACGAATTCTCAGCCAATTTACCCGCAGGACCAAGCCGATTCGGATAACCAGCATACGGATAAGCGGAGTTCTACTGTGTTTTAATATTTAATATCATAATAATGTAACTTATGGTTATCAGTTTTATATATTTTAGCATTTTAAGGTTTTAGTCGTTTCTATGAGGAGGAACCGAACCTCTATTAGCATTTTGGCTTGTATGCGTCTGTAATTATGACTCCCTGAGGATAGCATCTCGGTGTCGAAACATGAAGTAGTTGATATATGTCCTAAATTGTCCATAACAGAGTGCATATATTGGATCGTGTATTGATTCATACTGTTTGTTCCGAATTGTGGCAGTGCGTCATACATGGCCACACGGTGTCAATATCCATGCCATACATGATACGAATGACTTCACTATCGAAATACTTTCTGTATCCTGATTAAAGATATATGTGTAGTATGAGAAATGTTTTTGGGAAAACTGAAGGATGAGCAGTCACTTACTTTTAAATCATGCAAGTTTGACAGTCTGACGGTGGTGACTATGAAGTTACGGTTTTCCCGAGGTGTGAGGCCGTGAATCCCAGCATATGAATAACAACGTCTGGGAGAAAGTTGCCGCCTCTCTCACTCTGTGTATGCTGTGAGACGAAGGCAGCACGTTTGCTCGCAGCTTGGCTCCTCACTACCAGAAGATTGTAAAGTGTATTGTCTGTATTCATTCTGAGCCATCTGCCCATTCCGGATACACCGTTGGCCAAGGGAAGGATCTGTGTGCCTCCAGATATCGAAACCCTGTCATCTGCCACGCATCTGACTGATCCAAATATATATTTTCTCATTTTGAATTGAAAGTACGGTATCGCGGCTGCAAAAACTCCTCTGGGGGTTCCTTATGCATCTTTTCCCTTTCTTCTAATGCTGGTTTCCATCAGAGTCTCGAAATGATGCCACATAGTAAATGAAAAAAAGAAGACGTTTCCCCCTTTCTCGTATTTGAAGTCTTGAAGGATTCCTTAATGCGCTTTGATTTGACTTTTTACAAGCTGATTTCCCATTAATTGAATTTCTAGGCCGAGTTGAAAAGAAATTAAAGTAAGGAAGGGATTATGGAGAAAGGGGGAAGAGCTTCAGGACACGACTCATAAATTGGAAGGGAAGGTATATACATACGGAAACCACGCGGAAGATAATTCTTATAAAAAATTATTACGAAAAGTAAATATGTAATGAATTACAGCCCTGAACTTCAAAGTTGTTTTCAAATTGAAGATTTCTAGTAAAGGAGACTGTGTAGCACTAAATGTAACGTAATTAAAGAAAATTAAGATGGAAAGTTGGGAAGCGGAACTGGAAGAGAATAACAAAATATTCACGAGGACTGATTAACTCTGTGTTGTGTCATGTTCGTTTCATGTCACGTCTTCTTTTGCCTTCTTAATTCGAGGTATTTAATATCCCCGGGGTTCCGCTGGCAGTGTCTGAAAGGAATGTTAGAACCCGAGTAGAAATTTAGGTCAGTTACTCTTTATAACTTATACAAACGAGGTAGTGTTTGCGTGCATCATGCTTGGGCTGAGCTGCTTACGTCTATCACGGGTCCCTGTAATCGCTTTGCACAAAGTGTAAGAATGCACGTGGAGGTCGTGTCTCCACGTGTGTGCCCCTTTCATCCCCGAAACATCGATTGTATGTCGCATTTCGTGTTAGTGTTGTACATTAACATATGCTGACAGTACGCACTCAATTTCGGTACGTCCTGATCTCCTCCAGCTACCCTGCAATTCAAATGAAACTTTTTCTAATTCCTCAAACACGATTTATCACAAAAAAGAACTTTGTACGTAACGTAGGAAGTAAATGATAGTAGAACGCGGCGTAGCTAAGACAGTAGTGACTAGTCTACGGTCTGGACTGACGAGCACATCATCATCATCATCGTCATCGTCATCATCACGTAGTCCGTCTTGGGACAGGTTTATAGCATCATTCGAAGCACATTCTCTATACAGTGCGATATAGTAATTCGTAAGCGTGGAGAAGAAAACCAACTAGATGCTACTGAATGCTTTATTGCACTTATAATCTGCTCAAAATGTCCGGGATGAGGGAAATTTCCCTCATCCCGGACGCATAACCTGCTGCTCTGCACCTAAGAGCCGACCACCACCAACCAAGGCATCACACACCATATGCGGCAATAACACAAGTATGGTCTCGAGCTACTGATGATGGGCATATAAGTGCCCGAAACATGTTGAGCAGATTATAAGTGCAATAAATCATTCAGTACCATCTAGTTGGTTTTCTTCTCTATGCTTATACAACGATGCACGGACAAACATACATCAAATTTAGTAATTCATCTTTCAGTTTTCAGTACTGTTGTGTTCCTTAAGTTCATTCAGTAGGTGCCTGCTTCTTTTTCCCCGTCTTCCCGTCCTTTCTATCTTTCCTTCCACGACGTGTTTTAGAAGAAAGTTTCACTCAAGATTTGTCCAATCCGGTCATTCGTTTTCCATTTTATTGTATACAGGATATTTTTCTCTTCCTTGACTCTATGTAACATTTATTTGTTTTTCTCATGATCAGAACAACTGATTTCCATTTTCTGCAGCACAGTGTTTCAAAACTTACGAAGTATTTCTGGTCTATTTTCCGAAACGTCCCACTGGAAGGAGTGTTTTATCCTTACTACATCTTCCATAAACTCTGGAGCTCACCCAGTGTCGTGCCAGTAGACAAAGGGACATCTTGCCGGGCGGTACAAAGGTGTGGGAAATGAAGTTAACAATGCATCTTCATCTGATGCCGAGATTAATAATGATTGTAGGGGCAGCAGTGTCTTCTGAAATGTCTCACATTTATACCAGACGACACGGCGTCAACCCTGCTTCAAATGTGTCTTACTCTAAATTAATAAACATGCACGTCACAGAAGGAATGTACGTATTGGGCGTTATTGTGCTGTACTTGGAATATAGTTGCACTTTTCTTTACGCTTTTGTTTGTAAATTTAAAAATATACGCTTATTGTTTCATGCAAGATTTCGTCTAATAAAAGAATAAAAATGGTACGAACCAAGCAGAATTGAGAAGCAAGACGAAGGAAAGCAATTCAGATACAATATGTAGATCGCACCTACACATAACGTAACGCTGTTCATTTGTATTCGAGAGGTGTGTGGTTCGAATGTCGGCCGGCTTAACTGCTGTCTTGACTAAAGCTCTTCGTGGTTTATCTCGGTACCTCCAGACAAATACAGGAATCCTACCCCGATTAGGTCACGACCGTTTCCTTCCAAATCGCATTTCGACTCAATATAATCAGAGCTTCTGACCGAGACGTTAAATAAAACACAAGAATGAAGCATTCTCCAATTTCTTTAATTCCTATATCCGATTCCGGTAAGCATAGGAAGGGGATTACAGAATTTTATGAAGAATGCATTTCATAGACACTATGGGCGTTCACAGTCAGTTTTCCCTGTTCAAAACTAACTCCAAGTTTTTCACAACTTTCATATTGGTTGTGTTATGTTTCCTTCTTGGCTTGTTAGCGAACTTTGCTGTGGGAAGAGACAGTCCTGCTACGTGCGGTATCCAAGATCTGTGCCAATCAATGTTAAATCCCACGCGCTGTCTTTTCATCCTTTTTTGTGTCTGTCACTGTCAACAGACACTTCGTTTGAACGCCGTGACGATAGGCAACATATAGGGATTTACGATTCTGAGGGCTAGCCGATAATCAGTCTAGGACGTCCAGAAGTTGCGTTCCGCAGATTTATATAACAAGTATAAAGGAAGGTTAGGAAGGGATACACTGTGACTGTAGGTAGTGTGTTTGGTTGCATTGTATTGTGTTCAGTGATTATTACTTAGGAAATTTCTTGACTGAAATTGGTTTAGAAGAAAAAACGCTATGAATTCGAAGTAAATTTGATTTGGGGTGATAAGTAGTGCGTATTGTACTTGCAAATCGATATGAATCAAGATTAAATTTTCTAAGCACAGTTCAGAAAAGAAATTGAATATCAGATTTGATCAGTAGCTATTGAGTTTAGGACAGACAGGCATCCACACATCATCGCCAATGCGAGTTTATTATAAACTCTTTTCTCAAGCAATGCACGATATCTGTACGTAGAACGTCCATTTGAAGGTGGAAACGGCACCAACGGCTGGGTTATTCGTCTTTGTATGACTTATTTCCCTAGTTCTATCCCCGCAACTTCGCTTACGTGGTACTTCTGTAGACCTTGTCCCACATAACACCACGTCTTCGGGACAGTCGGTATTCAGAAGCTGCGCTTCACGGACTTCTGTTCTTGTTTTTCGTGAGAAATGTAACAGAGAACCTCTATTGTGACCTAAAGTGTCGTTATTTTTTTGTTCATAAATATGCAATACACCACATTACAACGGATTTTATTGCGGATACCCATGTAATGAAGGTCAGATATGTTCTGCGAAGTTTGTTTTCAAAATCTTTATTGTAAATTGCAGCGTGCATCATTAATGGTGCTAGCAGTCTAATGCCTTAACGGGCGCACTTTCCGATCTGTTTGCAAGTCAAATGTAATTTGAGAGATTCCCGGTTGTTTTTACACCCTAAACTTGGCCGTTTAGCAGTACTGCGAAGAATTTGAAAGCAAGCGTCGAAAGTTTGCAATACGCGTTTCTACAGCGTACCAAACATTCCTGGCAAAGGCATAAAGGCAACGGACGACGTAGTCTTATTTGAATTCCAGACTCTTCAATAGTCCCTGCATATTTCAGTTAGGATATCTGTGGACCTCAAGAATTCTTTGCCGCTAGTGTTTCAACAAGATCAACTTAGTTTTATCAAGCCTATCTGCTTCACTATCAACTGACTCCTTTTTATCTCTGGTGGCTTGGAGTGTGACGAAAGTGAATCTGTGGTGTTCTACATTTAATGGTAATTCTGAGCGTTCTGTTTGAATTTTATATGGCGTCAGAATTCCCCTTGATGTCTTCCTTGGGATAGCGATAAAAAGAGAAATTATGGGGAATGATAGGGATATATTGCATTGGTAGACAGTAATGTTGGTGACACTGGAATTACTACATAGCAAATATTGATATTGATATTTTATGGAGTTTCGATACGAATATTCAAGGGCAACTAAATGTGCGGTTTCGAAACTCTTAAACATTTCTTCGTCTTCTGTATTTCAACGCCATACCCAGATAAAATCGAATCAAATATTCATTAGTTGAGCCAGATTTTACAGAATGCTGTGTCTGCTTAACACCGGAATGTTCGCATTTCTCAGGCTTTGTGTTGAGATCTACAAACGGTATTTTCATTTATCATGTGCACCAATCTGCTACCATTAATTCCAGATTAAAAGCAAGAAAACTACATCCAAGCCTTGTAAACCAAATATCGTTTTAAATACTTATATTATGATATAATCACTTCACAGTTTCTTCCAATTTCTGTAAATTTATCTTTTTCTACGCTGTAGAGAACAACAGTTACCATGTGCAACAGCGGCCTTGACATTCACCATCTCTCCTTTATGCCCACGTAGCGTATGTACGTTTCGCACGATTTAAACAACCAACACCAGTTACATCCACAAACTACGAGGGAAAGTTATTAAATAACAGCATATTATATTACGTTACAAGCACATCGTGATGCTTCCATTCAAATGTTTATTATATACCAACATATGCACAAATAAGTAGTGTAAATTTATATTAAATTACTCCAACATGTTTCGGCGTTAATACACCATCTTCAGGGAGATGACAAGTTGTGTTAGCCGAAGTTATGAATTACTAAAATGATAAAATACAATATAGTGGTGTGTTGTTATGAAAAATGTTGGTAAATGTGGCTGCATACGTAGTTCTCGGTTAGGTGTTTGTGTGTGTGTGTGTGTGTGTGTGTGTATGTGTGTGGCAGAGTAAACAGGAAGGTGGTGTATTAACACCGAAACATGTCCCCGTAATTTTAACGTAAATTTGCACCACATATTTGTGCATATGTTGGTATATAATAAACATATATTATTCAATATGAACAGTATGAACGTAAAAGCTTACAATGTATATTGTTTATTTTTATCTCAAGAATCGTCCCTTTTAGTTGTGCAGATTGGAATGGCAGGATAATTTACGAAAAATGCTTTTGGAAGGACATGGAAGAAAACATTCACGGTCCAATTTAAATCCCGTCGTATGCCTGCAGGAATTTAGAAAACAACAAAACTGTCAGGATAGTAAATATTCTAGCCAAGATTAGAGTCGGCGTCCTCCCAGATACGAGGGCAGAATACTACCCATTGTACTGCCCTCCACCCCATGTGGTGTCCCTTTGTTCTTGTAGTTGTGCTGATGAAGACTTGGGAATTTATAAAGTTGAATTGATTTGGCAGTACTAACTTCCCTGGGACTCTCATAACTAAGTAACAAGGCACGTGGGAAATCCGGCACGGAAATTAGAAGGCAGTCTCTTGAATAAGAGCCAACCCCTCTCCTGCATGAAACAGCCCTCCGTCTCCCCGCATTAAGGTTCCAGTAAGATCCGACTTCCCTAATGAATACAAATGCGTTTCTTGGCCTCTGTATCATCCGGCTGTCCCTCTTCATAAGTAAAGAGACAGTATTATCTTCACAATATGATATTTCGCAATAATACAGTTTGAAACAAGTACACAGAATTTCATGGAATTTAGCTTCTGATGTACAATGGTTATTGATAATGACTTGGAAAGATGTGACAGTGAGGGATAACGTCTAATTTGTGGTGCGATCCCTGAGTTTTCAGGGAGGAAATGAGAAAAACAGTAATCAATAGAATACATGAAATTTTATGGAGGAACTGAGAAAAACAATAATCAATAGAATACCTGAAATTTTATGGAGGAACTGAGAAAAACAATAATCAATAGAATACCTGAAATTTTATGGAGGAACTGAGAAAAACAATAATCAATAGAATACCTGAATTTTCGTGGAGGAACTGAGAAAAAATCAATAGAATGCCTGAACTTTCATTGAGGAACTGAGAAAAACAATAATCAATAAAATACCCGAACTTTAATGGAGGAACTGAGAAAAAGAGTAATCAATAGAATAATATAATTGTGCAGTCTAACACAACTTTTTATTAAGTAATTACAACTAAACGAGAATTAAATCATTTTTAACAGTAACATGTTTCGGCTCCTCTTATAGAGCTATCTTCAGGCTGAGCTCTAAAAAGTGTTATATACAATTAGCAATGCTTTATAGAGTACATCTCGTATTACCTGAAAATTAGAGAAAAGCAATAAAATATCAGATATTCAGTGTCCATCTGGGAAGTCAGAAGCATTACCACATAAGCCATATTGCTCCGTGGCGCACACTTACATTTCTTAGTACTCGTATTAATAACGCCATTGTGGCAGTCGTACGAACTTCTGAGGTGCAATCAAAGAAACGGCGTTTAAATCTTTCGTGGTAATAAGCGGGGGGTTAAAGTAATGTGCAGCGTGACCTAGCGGCCAAACGTTGCTGGGCTGACAAAGGATTCTTGACGCTTGAAGATAGGACCGTTAGGTTGTCCCGAAACGTCGGCAATAAATTACAATAATTGCCTGCGTAATAGCCCAGAAGAGCCCAGTTTTCAAGTATTACATGTTCTGAGTGTGTGTTTGTAGCCTTAGGTATCAAGCATGCAATGCGCATGCGCCATATTGTCATCTGTGGCCTGCTCGGCTCTACAATATTTTTCCACATTATCTCTTAAACGGCACGATTTTTTAAAAAAAGTGATTGAGCATTAACTGTCCATTTTGAATTTTTCTACAAGTTTTCTGAAACGTTTCTCATTCTAAGAAGAACTGAGCGAGATATGATCAAAACGTTTATTGATGTTCGTATCAAGTACCCGTTATTCTCGTCAGATGCTCATGGAACTTGAATTTTTCTCGACAGATTTTCGAAAGATACTCAGATATCAAATTTCGTCAAAATCCGTCCAGTGGGAGCCGAGTTGTTCCATGCTGACGGACAGACAGACAGACATGACAAAGCTAGTAGCCGCTTTTCGAAATCACGCAGTAATTACCCAGTAGTTCGCGTTCTGTCCGTGGCACTGTCACACGAAGCTGGTTTCAGTTTGCCGTGCCTTTCCTGTGCAGTTTTACCGAAGGTTCAGCGGAACGACATTTAAGTGCCTTGATCCTACAAATCAGCCGTTACAAAATCGCATGCCGCACCTTCCACTCCTACAGTAAACATCGGCCGAGAAGTACGGCGCAGGGTTATGACTGCAAATGTCAGTAGACAGACTCAGAAGGTAGGAACATTACGGCACCTACTGACATAAAGCTGTACTGCTTGCCGTTGTCTGCCTTGGCAGTGACTTACATTTGTTTCTCAAATCTCGACAACCCCTAATGGGCTAAGGCCTTATCGTTATCAGAACTTCACAATTACACTCAATTAGACACACCGCAATCTGTAGGACTCCTCTGCACGAATAATCAGCCCGACGCAGATGCCTCTACCTGACAACACACATCTCTCAACAAGCGAGAGACAACTTTGCCCCCAGTGGGATTCGAACTCGCAATCCCAGCAAGCGAGCGGCCGCACACCCACGCCCTAGACCGCGCTGCCACTCGGATCGGCACGTGTACATACTAAGTATTTATTTATATTCACTAATGCACAGTGCGAGATATGCTGCGCTATGTTATTGATTTGTAATATGCCGAGATAAAGTCATGTATTTTTAAATTAACGGCATATGTCTCCATATCTTGGCATCTCTCCATATGTCTCCATATCTTGCCATCTCTCCATATGTCTCCATATCTTGCCATCTCTCCATATGTCTCCATATCTTGCCACCTCTCCATATGTCTCCATATCTTGCCATCTCTCCATATGTCTCCATATCTTGCCATCTCTCCATATGTCTCCATATCTTGGCATCTCTCCACGTGTCTCCATATCTTGCCATCTCTCCATATGTCTCCAGATCTTGCCATCTCTCCATATGTCTCCAGATCTTGCCATCTGTCCATATGTCTCCATATCTTGGCATCTCTCCATATCTTGCCATCTCTTCATGATGTGACTCTTCAAAGCTCAGCGTTTGCTTTATGCACCTTCAGTTTTAACATTAAAGAACTGTGCATTTTCACACTGTGCATTTGTGTGTGGGACATTGACAAGCTTTTCGGCTTACGTCTGTATAGAGCTTGAACGGACAAATTATTGTAATTTATAGGAATTGTTTACTGTGTGGTGGGAAATGAATTTTAAAGTATTGTACGTGTGAACTAGTGGATTCAAAGGGTTGGTGTTTGTATCCTAATCCAGTATGTATTTATAACTTGCACTGCCAAGACGTAACGAAGGTATGTAAATGACATGTGAGAGCTGTTTATGTTTTCCACAACCAGTGTTTGTCTCCCCACCCTTTTACGTGTTTTTACAACACATCCAGTTTCAGCGATTTGGTGTTCTTTGTTTATGTCTGCCACTGTGGACAGAGTCCAGGAGCAAAGTAATTCTAAATCCAAAAGTATTAATATTATTTTAATGTAAGAATCTCTACAAATGGCCTGAAGCTTTCGGACGATGGGAGGGTTGTTTGGGATTGGAATAACAAACCTTCGCTCAGGATTCAGGTGTAATCACACTGGACCCTATGAAAGGAAGACCCTTATGTGCTAATTCAGCCTTCCTCTCGTTATCAAACGTTACCTTATATACCAGAAAGTTTGTGGTAACCTAAGGATTTCGGTTCAATATCTGCTGCCCTCTGCAGATTCTGAAAGTAACCTAGCGGTTAATAGGTAGGGTAATTACAGTCAATAACACAACACTGTATATCTAATTGATGTTTATTAGAAGATGATAAAAACTACATGTTTCGGCCTATATTGGCCATCATCAGGTATTTCATCCGAAAGAACTGAATGCTGTAAGAGTGTTTATATAAGGCATGCAGCCGCGTATCGATGTTGAGATCTCATCATCGAGGATTTGGAGCTAAATATGGCATATAGCCTGGGTGCGGAGCCTAGTGATGTGGGCAGTGAGCCAGTTG
>Ga0123355_10015585_pt1 | contig 11947 bp, 5 predicted proteins | sample TergutEmb28metaG_3_FD_89872 | JGI IMG/M metagenome (GOLD analysis project Ga0123355, IMG submission 89872) | Embiratermes neotenicus P1 segment gut microbial communities from Petit-Saut dam, French Guiana - Emb289 P1 | ecosystem: Host-associated > Arthropoda: Insects > Digestive system > Gut ... | reverse complement strand
GGGGGGGGGGGTGGTTGTTGGTGTGGGACAAAAAAAAAAAAAAAAGGGGGGGCGAAGGGGCGCGGTGGGGCGGGGGGCCGGGGGGGGGGGGGGGGAACTATTAAGTAATTGACAAGAGGAACAAAACAATTCTTGGCAAAAGCTTTAAACAGACACTTGCATGTAGTGTCGACATCAAGAATTACCGGAGCCACAACTCCACTCCCCCATATGCCTTCTCGGTGTCAAGAGGGACAACTCCTTTACTTTTTACTGTAAGACGTCAAATAGAGAAAAAAAATTCCAAACTAAAAGAAGCAAAGAGAAAAGGTGCATTCGAGGATATAAGGTGCATATCGACGACGAATGCAATCAATAAATACACATGCAAAGCTGGGTCAAATTCAAGGAGATGGAAGGATGCTCACCACATGAAGAGAATACAAAAGAGCCAATGGAGGAACGTGACACCTACAAAAACCGGCTGGCAGTCGCTAAGACCATATACTACCATCGAATGGTAGGAAGACACAGAATAATGACCTGGAAGAGAAGTGAATGAAATAGACTGTAAAATAATTATCCTGGGCACAGTTTAACCACAGAAATTCTCAATTGCGATCGACGGTTTCAGAATAGAGATCTGAAAACCATATGTCCCGACTAAGAGGCAGCAGTCCTATTCATTCTTCTGCGACGTTATAAACGGTATGAAATGTTACTATGAATTGCAATTTACAGATTTATAACTGCTAATAGAATAACAGCAGAAGACAATCATCTTTGAGACGCTAAATTATAAAATACTCAAAAGGGTAGACGTGCCTATACCAGCATTTAAAAATTTCATTTGACCTCAATATGCAGTTTCTCACACACCCTGTTGTCATGGTGAAGCGTCAACAACAGACTGTGGAGCGTGGGCAATATCAGTGACCGTCCACATCTTGGGTTCTCCTTTTACAGAAAGTACGGAAGAGGAAGGCAATTTGAAATTGTGGTGCTCGTTGAACGCGAATATTTGAATATGAGATTCCTTTAAAATATAAATTGTAGGTTTCAAAACATCTTGACCTGCATGACAATCACTGTTATAACAAATTTTTGAAGTACTTCTGCACAGCTCTACAAATTGTTTATCTTGACCAAGTTAAATTCAATTCCTTTATCTAGCAAACAGTTTGAAGTCAGAGAGTACAGTAAAATGTATTTGCTTAAAGTACATGTGGCATTTTTAAATTAGAATGCAAAATCGAGACACACATAATCACACACTCCTTACACAACAGATAAATAAAATAACCATTCAGAGAATTTAACCCAAATCTAAAGCACGGCAGTTACCATGTTGCACTAACGTTAAAATAATTCTCTAGGAATTTTATGTTTATGGTCCCGTGCATCGCTGATCTATATTAATGACTGTCTAACGAGATGCAACACAAAGCAGTCTATTTATTACTCTGCAAGTGCACTTTACATGTTTCGGATTCCAACGTGGCCAGGCTAGCTTAGCCACGTTGAAGGGAGGTAGCTGCACAGCACAGCATGACCAGTACCGCAGGCTGTAGTTACAGTTTTGTGTAGTCCTGATGATGGGTGTGGTTGACACCCGAAACATGTAGAGTGAACTTGCAGAATAATAAATAGACTGCTTTGTGTTGCATCTCGTTGGACAATTATTAATATAATTCCCTAGAAGTTCAGTTAAGCGATTCGTTTTGTTGTCAGGATACATTCATAACCTGAACTGACCTGTTAACTTTGTAGTTCACAATACCGATGCTCACCATGAGGCAAGAACTGAATTTTTATGGATCCTTCACATGATCTCCACGATACAAAGAGTACACGATTTAACAAACTAACTACTAGTAATAGCTACTGAATCGGTTATACTCAGTTTATTAACTTATGTTTTATTAATGAACCTGTCAAAAGTTCAGATTAAATGACGTCGAATAAATGGATGATGGCGCATAATTAATTGCAAAATGTGTACAAGGGAATGGTCATGGCATAAATAAAACCAATTTCGTGTGCCGCTACAGCCCAAATCGGGCCTAGGCTGAATGACTGTTGAGGTTTCTCGTACACACACACACACTTAGACACACACACACATTCACACCCACTAGGATTCCTCTGAACTTGTGACTAGCTAGTTGCAGAGGCCGTTATCTGCACACAAGAAGCATCATGCCCTCAGCGGGATTCAAACCCGCGATCTCAACTATCGATCGAGCAGCGCCCGCCTACGCCATAGACCGCACGTCCACTGAGACTGGCTTATAATTTAAGATGATGTACCAGAATTTGCGCCAAGGAATTGAGGAAATCTGATTATACCTCCCTCAAATTATTCGGTGTTTGTATCAAGATCCGCGCGTCTCGAATAAGTCGGAACCCTTATCACCAGACCTATCTGACCACGTTAATCCATGTGGTTCAGTTATATCAATATGCAGCATACACGTATACATGTGAATGCAGTAAAGGACCACCAATTAATAGACAACTATGTTAAGTGGAAAGAAAAGAGCAACGAAACCAGGTTACAATTGTTAGGCCTATGCAAGTCTTGGGGTTGTCACGACAGTGGGGATGCAGGCTGTGCGCTATTGTGTTACGATATCGTGTAATGTGGTAGGGGGGTAATCAACGTCCTGCAGGAAAATAACTCCATTTTTAAGGTGGGAATACAATCCTGGGATATGCATTTGTAACAAATTTTATCCATCTTAGTAATTGACTAACTTAATGCACAAATTCTTGTTTTATAATAAGTTTATTGTATTCCTCTACATGTTTCGAGCATTATTGTGCTCATCATTACGGAGTTAAAATTGTTTTATACAACATCTGGTATTACCACACTGAAACAAGTGAGTGGTCTAACATGTATGAATTCATATATAAATTTTACTACTACGTGCTCATATTTATACGAGTAGAATGGTATTTTAGTAATTTTAGATCACTCACTTGTTTCAGATGCTGTATAATACAATTCTGACCTCCTAATGATGAGCACATTAGTGCTCGAAACATGTAGAGGAATATAATAAACTTATTATAAAACAGGAATTTGTGCATTAAGTTGGTCAATTGCTAAGATTATACTGAGATGCACGGTCAGCAAAACATCAAACTTTATCCGTGTATTAGACAACACGACGTCACACACCGACGAGTAAAAATTGTGACAGTAGTAAAGAATGTGCAGAACTGATTATTCCTACGAAGCAGAGGACTTCTTAAGAATCTAACAGTTGGTACGATAGTAAAATATTCTCAAATATTTTATGTAACGAGATATTAATTTTCCAGTACAGAATCGTGTGTTGGCGGTCCCTATCCTAAGCGAAATGAATCCTTTTACAGCTTCACACTCTATTTGAGGTCCAACTTAGTAATATAGTTCCTTCTACATTTAAGTCTCCGAAAAATAAAACTGCTGTGTTGCTGTCATGTGTAAATGTTCCAATTAACTGGCATTTTGTGCATTAACCGAAAGCTTAAAAATTTCCTTCTCACCTCCACCCCGCCCTCTGCATTTCAAAGCCCAATCTCTCTCCGATTTGGACGCCATCCTAAAAGGCATCTTAACAGTATACTTCCATCCCTACCTACGTCTTCAAGTTGGATGTGGCACAGAGCATGCTACAAGACCATACAAGACACCACGTCTTCACTCGTGTATATGTTTATGTGCACTTCTGTGTACCTTGGTAAAGTAACTGAACGTAAATCTACCTGACAGTAAGCCCAGGTTAGTAGGTATTTCCGGAGAGTAACATTAAAGCACTGCGTTGCTGCCAGCGAAATTTAATGACGTATAAATTGCTTACGTCCAGAGCGGTGTCAACCGCTCTTGTCCTGTGCACAGCATTATAATGCAAGGGATTCTCCTCATGAACACTTGTCAAGAATTTGTCCAATTGTTACAGGCACAATACCGAGTGCAGCTGTATCAATACTCGATTTAAGCCCTCGAAAAACGAAATCAATCTAAATAACATACAAAAAATTGTAGTGACTTCCCACCACACAGAAAATTTTCGGATTCTCCGTTATAGAGTTCAGCCGATTAAGTCTGATTAGGTAAATATAATCGCTGTTTGTTCTGAGAATCAAAACAATATATGAACAATCTCTGTAGGCAAAATAAAGTGTTATGACACGTTAAAAGACGTAGCAACTACAGTAATCACTGTATTGATAGGATTAAATTTGACATTTCTAATTCAATAATAATAATGATAATAATGTTTATTAACTACAATTGGGTTGTCACCCGGTGGCAGTGGTTATTTTACATGTATAAAAAATATTAAATTGGTTACTACTAAATTTAAGTCGGGAGGGCTACATGAGAAGCATGTAATGGCAACTTTGAATCTTGGAAATCATCTCAGTATTTGCTTTTAGGCACAAGGAAACCAAGAAAAACCTGTGTCGAGATGGCCGGTCGCAGGAAATTCCGAATACTGACTTCTAGCCAGTAGTCCGGCATCTACAGTAAAAAGCATCCATCAGTGCATCCGCTCCAAAATACAACTTAAATATCCCATGATACTCATCATACATTCACTATGTGCGATTTCACAACAGCATTATGCATATTCTACGGTATATTTCAGTCCTTACACCGATATCCTTACACAATGAACTATGCGACTTAGGGAAACTGAAACAACACAAATTCAAGACATCTGCCTTTGACGGAATTTTGGAACAGTATATATATATATATTATTGTACGTCTGCATTCCTACACGGAGATCAAGGCAATATAAAAATTATAGGCTATTTTAAAAATCTTGGGGGTGCAAAGAATGTGACTTCCTAGCGACAGGACATACAGGAGCCGGCCGAAGAAAATTCCCATGAATAGTAACGTAAGAACGATTGTCACTGTACAATCATGTAAAAGACTATATACTCCAGAATGCTGTCAGCTCCTGGTTCTCTGAATCTGATTTGGACACAAAACGGGAGGCTGAAGACGAGTGCAAGTACTTGGGTTAGAACTGGAATCCGAGTGAATAAATGATGTACTGGGGTAAGAGAGAGAGACGATAATTGAGGGTTGTTTGGCCGTGTATCTTCCTCATTAAATAATGTGGAATGCCAACTTGATGCAACTAGGTAATTTTATTGATAAATTATTAGCTCGACATGTTTCGGGTACATACGCACATCATCAGGAGCAGTAGATGTTGAGTTGCAGCATATGGATTTCTGCACCGAGTTTGTGGATGGATGGTGGTCTTGAGAGCCGCTGCGTGGGTCGTGTGTACGGTGCGGATGGTGCCGCACGGCACCATCCTCACCGTACACACGACCCACGCAGCGGCTCTCAAGACCACCATCCATCCACAAACTCGGTGCAGAAATCCATTAGCTGCAACTCAACATCTACTGCTCCTGATGATGTGCGTATGTACCCGAAACATGTCGAGCTAATAATTTATCAATAAAATTACCTAGTTGCATCAAGTTGGCATTCCACATTATTTCAGAGACGATACTGTTGTTAGCGTATTCGGTACTTCCGCCGCGCTTTGACACCCCTCTCACAGTACGCCAGAACGTAAGCAAAATGTCAGCGTGCAGCGGTAGATGTACCATCAGACAGCGATTCAGACCTACCTACGGTTCCATACAGAGCCTGCACTACGACAGACCGGGCATTTATCATCTATCGACCATAACAATGGAAACATATCAGCGAGAAAGGAGCTTAAGAATAAGAGGACATACAAATAGAATTTAGTTGAACATAAATCCCTCTCAAAGAAGATGTCTTAAGAATTCTTTAAATTTCATGGGTATAAAATTCAGAGGGAGACGTCCTTCGAGTACTTTTCCACCGCATTCAAACTGTTCGGTATTTAGCGCCGACGTCTGCCGAGACATTCGTAAGGTCAACTGATGAATTCGTTGTTGATTTAATCGCAAAATGCTAATATAACTTAATTATGTGTTTTAACCTTTTGGCGCCGGAATCCTTTTTTTAAATTTTAGCACACCCTGTATATAAAATGTGAATAATACAGGAACCAAATATGTCAGATTTATGAAACAAACTGCATTTTGAAGAGGAAAAAACGGAGAGAATATACCGTGTTTAAAATATTCAGTACCTGTATTTGTTGAATAAATATATAAAATGTAACGTTTAGAGGTTAGCGGTGCGGTACGACCACTATAGTCGTCGTTAGGCGTCAAAAGGTTAATAAGTGTTAGAAACATTCATACTGCGTTAAAGTACCATTAACGTACGCAGGAGGTTTAGGAGATAGAAAGTAGTCAAGAAAAGGAATTTAACCGAAGTCAAAAGCTCCCCTGGTTGGAAACTTTTTTGTTCGAAAACGAGGACGTAGCCGGAGGAAAATGGATACAAGAAAGCCCCAGTCTTCACTAATAAATACACTATTATTACAGTTTAAATGCCAGGTACAACGCGTCTTTCTGAGTAATTGCTTATATCTACTGAAACTTCCGTCTCTGCCGCATACAAGCGCGACTTGGATTTACATGTTTCTGACCTAAGACGGCGCTGAACACGCTGCCCTTTATAATATGCCGCAGCACGAGCGACACATTCTGCTTCACTGACATTCATCGATCATTTTTTGAAGTGACCCTTTTCACTCCTTGGCCCGATTCGTCTTACTCTACCCTATGCACTGAATCCATAATACAAAACCCAGCCACGTGTCCGCAACATTTTGCCGCTAGTGAAAGTCCGTATGCAGCGCTGAACGTGAAGTAATGCCTACATCGACCGGAAACTGATGTGCAGAGACTGACGGCATTGGACACGTACCAGAATATATAATTCGATCACCCCATGAATCAATGAAGTGGCTGCTGACCACTAAGAGCTTACGCGTATTAAACTGTCGTCGAGGTACCGCAAAATTCCCCAGAATTGTCACAGGAAATTGTGTTGTGTTACGCAAGAAGAAGGACAGAATAGTCGGCCCTGTGGTTTACTGGCCACTGCGCCATTAAACACGTGTGCGGAACGTAGGTATACCTCCATGCATTCCTGAAAATTACAGTTTATATAGGGGAGTGTCAGTGTTATAACATGGCTGCTGTATTCCAACAGGATCAGCCTTCAGCGTAAATGACATAGAGGGGCCCAGTGCCAGTAAGTGTCATTTTAAACGCTATCTTTTTACATTTTAATACAAGATGTTTAATACAACAAATTTTTATGCATTCCTTGTTTCCCCATTTAAGTTAATTCCGTGATTACAGTACCCTCACATGTTTCGCTATCCTAATAATAACGTTACGCTTAACACTCAACCTTCATTGTCACGTAATAACAGAATTATCAAACACAATTTGAATTACAAAAATACTACATTCAATTTTGCACGGTATGGAAGGGCAGAGCTCCGCACAGAAACTTATTTATGACATCGGCGCCCACATCCAGTACACGGCGCATAACAGGCAGCCACCAGCTAGTCCGAATTAATAAAATATAACTGCAATGCCAACTCCAGTGAAGGTGCAAAACTACACAAGTGCATTTCTACTTAACGATCAGTTCTACTGATGAACACATTTCTCCGTCACAAAACACTTGCAGAGCACCTCAGATTAGTTGTTCTTCTCACTAAACACACTTCGCTACAAAAAAAAAAAAAAAAAAAAAGCCAAAATTGTAATTCTTTCACAATTTCTTCAGGTGCAGAAAGTCCTAACAAATATCTAAAAACATACAAGTACAGTTACCTCTGAATGCCAGAATGGTACATAGAGTGGTGCAGTTACGACTCATCTCATTTGTCAATTCGGCATTAGGATGAAAGTGGGCGGTCAGCTTCACTCTGCGACCGAATTAACCTAGTGGAAGGCGCCCCTGGTATCCACTACTGGAAGATGGGTGGGCCCTAGAACCAGCCCCAATGCTTCTGAAAAGAGAAAAATTGTTTGCCGTTGCTAGCAATCGAGCAACGATTCTTCGGTCGTTCATACGGCACAATGGGTATCCGAGCGATTTGCAACTTCAGAATCATGTCTGAAAGCAAGTTTGGCCGAAGACCCAAACTACGGCCGTTAAAAGAGAATACAAACTGAGTTTAAAAAATCAGATGTTTTTTTAAATGACGAATTTCTCTTTGTAAATACAAGGTGGTTCAAATATGACCGGGACTGATTTTTTTTTTGTAACCATAATTGACACTTACTTGCACATGTCAGTCTTCAACGTAGGCCCCTAACCCGAGCAGGAGGGAGGGTGGAGGTTGTGGCTTCACTCTCACAAGGTCGCACAGCTGCTGCACAGTGCGGCTTGTTTACACACAAATCAGTCCCGGTCATATTTGAACCACCTTGTATTTATCGATTTGCACTTCTGTAAATTTATCAAACTTAGTGCAAAATGATTCTTGCTACAGTCATTGTGTAATGTGAACATGCTGAAATTATCTCAGTACGGACATGCAGTGAGGCTGTTGAAATACATCAGTGTCTTTCTCTTCAGATGCATGACTGTTAGCAACGACTCGTCGGTCATAGAATGAAACCAGAAAGTAACGAAATTTCGTGTGATCAATATTTGTGTAAATTACTTCCACTAAAATTTAAATAAATCGTGGCCCTACTTTCTTTCGTAATTCAAATATACTCACATGCAGCCCCTAATATCTACAGTTTATCTTTGAATTTATTCCTTTAGACCTGAAGATAGAGGCAGTATGATTTTGTGAAACATCAGTGTCAGTACACAAATCTTTATTGTATCTAAACCCCAAATGATACATTCTTAACGTTAGTTAATTGATTTTCCGATTAATACAAAACTATAAATGTATATAAAAATAGGAAACCAATAAACGTACATTGACTGAAAGAATGAAAGGGAATGATTTTACCCCAAGAAAATATACATTTTCAATTTACAGTTTAAGCTGTAGGCCTACGTCCCTCCTTCAATGTAAGAACCTCCTGCATGATGTTACTCTATGTAAAAATGTTCTCTGTTTTCCTTTCTAGATACTACAAGCCTTAACTTACGTATACAAGTATTAGACAGAGTATAGAGAGACGTTCATAGAAACAACTTCAGAAAATTGTACCAGAACGCAACACAGAGAGTGATCACAGAATAAGTTTTAAAAACTGTTCACTATCTGTCGTGGACATTATATCTGTATATGGCACAAACTATCAGGACTGACACAAAATACACCCTCCTTACTAAGAAAGGAGATATTCTTTACACACCCGATGCCAATACACGAAGAAAGAGAGATCTGTGGAAATAGACATACAAAAATATTTTATGCCTTACTTTCTACTGGAAAAGAGAAAGGGAAACTAATGACAGAAGGTAAGATATTTTCATAATGTACGTGGGATTTCAAGTTGCTAAGGGCGTACCGAGGCATGAGAAGGGGAAGATGTACTGCACCAAGTATATCATCAGTGTGTATCTGAGGTCCGGCTGTCTGCCACGTGCAGTAATGAACATAAACGAAACAGATAACTGAAGAATCAAAAAACCAACTAGATGCCACTTGATATTTTATTGTACTTCTTATAGGCTAATATGTTTCGGGCAGTACTATGCCCATCATCAGGAACTCGCGACTATGATGTTGTTTACCACATTGGTCGTGTCGTTCTTGGTTTGCTGTATGTTGAAGGTTAGGTGCGGGTAGGCTGGAGTAGTGTCCGGGCTGCAGCCTGCAATTGGACACCACTCCAGTCTACCCGCACCTAACCTCCGACATACATCAAACCAAGAACGATACGACCAATGTGGTAAACAACATCATAGTCACGAGTTCCTGATGATGGGCATAGTAATGCTTGAAACATGTTGAGCCTATAAGAAGTAAAATAAAATATCAAGTGGCATCTAGTTGGTTTTTTGATTCTTCAGTTATCACAATGATGCACGGTCCAATAAACACCAGATTAAACGAAGCAGTCTGTGACCTCGGAAGCAGGACAGCTAGCATTACGGGGAGAGAGAACTCCGTAAAAAATGCAAATTTAACATGAAAGCTGTCAGTAGAGGTCCTCTAATCCGCATTTTATAGAACATGAAGCACGTTGGTCCGTCTTCGATATCGCCACATTTTTACACAAATTGTCTACGATACATTGCCACGGGGAAAGAGCGTCGAAGTCGCGGTAGTTCAGTCGGTGCAGAACCAGACCACGCACAGGACAGGAGACAAATGGCGGTTCGGTTTCCATTCTTCCTAACTTCCAGTTCGACTCTGGGCCCCATCAAGGTTACCGGGAGCGCTCAACCGAAGGTAAAGTGACACTGACCAATCTCCTCCACCTAGCGCTGATACTAAGAATGAGTGAAGTTACAACATCTATCCCTCCCATACTTTTTCACCCCTTGAACGGTGACGGCTTTGAACCTGCTTCCAGTACTGTTACCTATATTTCTTTCTTATGCATACAGAAAATGAACGTATTTACCCACAGAGAACAGCCGTGGGTTTCCTCAGTCCAACTACAAGATTAATTCCGCCCCACTCGTAGAGCTATCCACTCATCACATATGAAGTTACACAATCCTTATATTTGAGAACATATTGTTAAAGAAGCCACACACAAATTCGTCAACCTGTATTTCTTGTTAAGAGTTTGCTACACGACACCAATTTACTTAATAATAGTCCATTTTCAACGTACTGCTCACTAACCAATACTGCTCACTGGTCTGGAAGCAAACTGCGGACAGCAGCCACAGCACCGCGTCTTCAGAGTCCATTGTGGTTTCGGCCAACATGTTTGTTCTATACCACCCCTTGCCTTTATATGAAGCATCTTTTCTTGTCCCTTTGTTCCGTTAAATTGTCCATCCTTTGGTAGTCCAACCATCGCTTTTATAAAAAGAATGTTTCAACCCTTATTCTTCTGCTCTTTCAACCTTCGTGTCCTACATCCTTCCTCCCTTTTTATCTTCTACTCTGTCAGGTTGGATGTGCCAAGGGGGAAAGAATCCCACCGGTATGAATTTTTAACAAAACACCGAAATACAAGTGGCGAAGCTGCCCGCTCGTAATGCTATCGTATTTCTTGCACCTACGGTTCTTGGAAAATCAAGACACCTAGTTTTGCAAGCGCTTTAATAAAAACTGTAAACTGTTTACAGAAATTACTTTACATGGAAGGTATGTAAATTTACTCTACTTTCCAATTCGCCGTTTATTTGAGAACTGACTTTATATTTTCCCCTTCGGCTTTGAATCTTTTTTTTTTATGTGTTCCTACTCTGTTCTTCCACTTCGTTTTCTATCTTCAAACAACAATTCTCTCGTTCTGTCTTTTATTTTACGCGGCTCGTATTCCAGCGTTATTGCTCTTTATTCTAGCTGTTTCCCGGGAGATGCAGATTATAACCAAATTAAACTTAAAGGCGACATTTGAGTTATTCCTATTTCGTTCGCCGTTTTAACATATGATAAATACAAAATGGTTTTGACGATGGTACATTTCAGCTAGAATTACTTGTTTTTGGACTGTGTCCATCTTCCGGTATTGTGAACGGTTACAGGAGCTGAGTGTGGTTCTGTCTTCAGACGCGAATTACTGCTACTGCTGAGTCGGGTCCCATAATAAGAGCTGATATAACAACGTGAACACCTAGATCAGTCATCTAAACTTGTATAAGAATCTAACATCAGGTTTTGTCAAAGGCCAATAATAAGAAATTTACAACCAAATTATGAGCAGTCCATGAATATCTGCAACAAGACCTAATCTGGAGTCGGAAAATAAAAATGAAACAAAACCATGAAACCCGCCCCTAAAAACCGAATCGAAAGAAAATTTAAACTGACAGAATATATTAAGTCTATTATAAATAGCATATAAATTTCCGTCAACACAACTTTAATTGTAGGTTTAAAATTACAACATGTTTCGACCCTTGGGGGTCATCATCAGGTCGAGCTTAAGAACCTATTAT
>Ga0123355_10015584_pt1 | contig 11948 bp, 11 predicted proteins | sample TergutEmb28metaG_3_FD_89872 | JGI IMG/M metagenome (GOLD analysis project Ga0123355, IMG submission 89872) | Embiratermes neotenicus P1 segment gut microbial communities from Petit-Saut dam, French Guiana - Emb289 P1 | ecosystem: Host-associated > Arthropoda: Insects > Digestive system > Gut ... | reverse complement strand
TCAGGAGTCTGCGACTAACTGGTTTTTATTTCATGGGTGGTATCTGTAACAAGTATAGAGGAATTGTGTTAGCGTTATTTATTAGGGCGTTGCTGGTCTTGATGTGTTTGGTTGTGTAAGAGATGGTCGTATTAGCGGCCGAAACATGTTGAGTAATGAATGAATATTAAATAATAAAACAAGTGGCATCAAGTTGGTTTTTTCTCTTTACGCAACTATAAAGATGATGCACGCTCCAATAAACATAAGATTCACTGGTTATATCACTATGGCCCTAAGACAAAGCAACAATCAATGGATTGGCGGCATAGCGGCTCACCCCGCCCCAAAAAATTCCGAGTTCAAAAATCCGCTGGAAAATTCTCGCCTCGATTCTTTTGGGATCAAGACGGCGTCCTCCACATTGATTATCTTCCAAAGGGCCAAACTATCAAGGCCGAGTATTACTTATCTCTACTAATGCAAATGAAGGACAATTTGAAGGAAAAAGGCCGTGGGAAGGTCACCAAGGGGGTCTTGTTCTTGCACGACAATTCCCCGGCTCACCAGACACTTGCAACCAGAAGAAACTGGCCTACCTGGGCTTCCGGTGTCTTGATCACCCACCCTATTCTCCGGATCTGGCCTCATCGGAATACCACCTGTTCTCTGGACTGAAAAAACGATTGAAAGTCGCCATTTTTCGTCCTATGCGGAGGTCATTGCTTCCGCGGAGATCTGTTTGGACGGACAAATTTCTGAATTTTTTTGAGTGACTTGAATAAGTTAGAGCAACGGGCTAAGAAGTGTATTGAGCTTCGTGGGGAGTATGTTGAATAAATCCCGAGTTTGGTCGCTGTAGCTTGTTTCCTTCCCCATCAGGCTAAGGACTTATCAGCATCCCCTCTTATGATGATTGCAAATTTAAGGGAAGACTAATGGTAAGCAAACAAACAGTACAGAAACTGGATGTGTAAAGATCCAGTCTCAAGAACCTAATGGAAGTGGAGTTTAAGAAGAAGTATCAGATTAAAATCTGAAATAGGTTGTAATTTTGGAGAACTAAATGATGCTGAGGACATAAACAGGGCTTGGTAAAACATTAAAGACAATATAAAAAACTCAGCTAAAAACAGTCTAGGTCTGCACAAACAGAAGCAGCATGTACCATGGTTTGATGAAGGGTGCTCACAATTTTAAGAACAAAGGAAGCAGACAAAACTGTGGTGGTTACAGGATAAATCAAAGTAGTATAGATAATATGAACAGGAAAATAAATGATATGATATACGATATTATAAGATAATGTGAAGCTAGTGGATATCTGATAGGGGATGGGGGGTTGTAGACAGGGAATATTTAAAAAAAAATAAGTGAACTTGCAACACACAGAAAGAACAATATCAGAGACATTTATAATTGTGTCATTGACTTCACATAATGTGACCAGTCTCAAAATAATGTAGTAAACGATGAGAGGAATGATCTTATTGCAGATCCCCACAGTATTTTGAATAGGTAGAGAAATTGTGTCCCTCAGCTATTGAATGAATATGGGGAAAATGATATCTGGCAGACTGAAATATATGCATCAGAACCACTAGTGTCTGAGCTCAGTGCCTTTGAGTGTAAAATGGCTATTGAAATGCTAAAAAGAAACAAATAGCCACTTGACGATTAAATTCCAGCAGAATTTATTAAAGCGAGGTGGGTCAGTTCATTCTGAGATCCAAAGCTTATTAATTCCATTTGGAATTAGGAAGAATTGCCTGAGCAGTGGATAGACTCAGTAATTTTACTTATTTACAAGGGGGGTGATAAAACAGAATGTAGTAACTGCAGAGGAATGTCATGTCCTTTCAACTACATACAAGTATGTAACCCACATTTTTCTTTTTAAATAACTGCACATGCAGAGGAAATTATTGGGGATCATCAGTATGGATTTTGACACAATAGGTCAACTACTGATCATATATTTTACATTCGTCAAATTCTCTAGAAAAAATGAGTATACAATGAAACAAAACATCAGTTATTTATAGACTTCAAGAAAGTCTATGATTCAATTAGGAGGGTGGTCTAGTAAAATACTCTCATTAAGTTTGGTATCCCCATGAAAGTGGTAACATTAATAAAAATGTGTCTGAATGAAGCCTATAGCACAGCCTGGGTAGGCAGATATTTGTCTGACATGTTTCCTATTAAGAATGGTTTGAAAAAAGAAGATGTTTTGTTGTCATTGTTTTCCAACTTTGCTTTAAAATATGCCATTAGGAGGGTTCAGGTAAACCAGGGTAGTTGGAAATTAAATGGTACACATCTATTTCTGGTTTATGCTGATGATGCTTATATACATACTATATATAATATACATATACATACTACTAATATACATACTATTAAAAAAACATGGATGCTTTAGTAGTTGCTTGTAAGGAGACTAGGCTAGAAGTAAATGATGATAAAAACTAAGAACATGGTCATGTCTCAAGATCAGAATGTAAGTAGAAGTCACAATATAAAGAGTGATAATATTTCCTTTGAAAGGGTAGAGCAATTCAAATATTTGGGAACAACTTTATTTCATTAAAGTTGTATTAAAGAAGACATTATGCGCAGCTTGAATTCAGGAAATGTTTGCTGTCATTCAGTGCTGAATCTTTTGCCTTCCAGTTTGTTATCAAAACATATAAAGATTAAGATACACAGAACTATAATTTAGCCTGTTGTTTCATATGGAAGTGAAGCTCGGTGTCTAACATTGAATGAGGAACAAAGGCTGAGGATGTTCAAGAATAGTACGGTGCTGAGGAAGATATTTTGGCCTAAGTGGGATGGGTGAGAGGGGAATGGAGAAGAATACATGATGAGGAATTTCATGATTTGTCTTCCTCATGAAGAATTACCCAGGTGGTCAGATAAACAAGAATGAAATGTGTGGTGCATGTGACTTGTATGTGATAGAAGAGATGTACATATAGGATTTTGGTTGGGAGACCTGATGGAAAGAACTAGGCAGAGATTGGAGGACAATATTTGAATGGATCTTCAAGAGGCATGGGGAGGCATGGACTGGATTAAATAAACCAAAGGTAATGAACTTTTTTTTATCTATAAAACATGAAGAATTTCTTGACAACCTGCGGACCTGTTAGCTTCTCAGTAAGTACCCTAACCTATGGAGTTAATTAGTTCTTGAGTTCCATCCTGAAGTAATATTCAACGGATATTACAGATCCCAACAATAACAAACTTTTAGGGTCTTCCTTCTGAAGTTTTTGTGTTGGTTGATGACATAATATTGACTCTTAACAGCAATCTTAAGGGACAAAATCCCATCATGTTTATTACTGAGAAGTTATATGTAACAGTCATCACAACATAAACTTATGTATTTCATCCAGTGTTTTATATTACACTACATGTTTAGGCCTTAGACCATCATCAGGTGTACTAATACACAAGAGTCGCGTGAGAAATATATTTTGCAGATATGTGTCAAGAAAAGAGGTCCCTTATTTTATTCTTGTTGCATAATAGTTTTATACACTAATACAAAATGTGTAATAATTCAAAATCATTAAAAATTATTTCCTAGATGTGTTAAACAGAGGAAGAGTTCTTCTTGTCACATAACCTTGTAGCAGTATGTTTTATTATGTAGTTATCCTTTCCCATTGTGGGCCCGGACTGTACGAATTGTAACACAGTAGGCAAGTCATATGTGACAGGTGTGCTGGAGAAATGTGGCAGCTATGGTTGTATGGCACATTATATCCATGTGGCATTGTCGTGATCCCTATAATGGATGCTTTGTGCTATGGTTGGGAATGATATCTACCACCCTCATTGTATAATATATTACTTACTTACTTGTGTACTCCATGGAGCAGAGTCCTTCTTGAGGAGCTAAGTCGTTTGCAGCTAGTCAAGAAATTCCCCGCATTTTACAAAACCCGAAGGTTCATTACCGCATTTACAAGTGCTCACCACTTGTCCCTATCCTGAGCCAGCTCAATCCAGTCCATACCCCCACAACCCACTTCTTGAAGATCCACCTTAATATTATCTTCCCATCTGCGCCTGGGTCTCCCCAGTGGCCTCTTTTCCTCAGGTTTCCCCACCAAAACCCTGTATACACCTTTCTCATCCCCATTCACGCCACATGCCCCACCCATCTCATTCTTCTTGATTTTATCACTCACACAATATTGGGTGAGCAGTACAGATCATTAAGTTCCTCATTATGTAGTTTCCTCCACTCCCCTGTTACCTCATCCCTCTTAGGCCCAAATATTCTCCTCAACACCCTATTCTCAAACACCCTCAGCCTACGTTCCTCCCTCAATGTCAGCATCATTGTGATATATTAAAAATCTTTTTTATCCTAGGAGTATTTTTTCCTTTTATTTGGTTGTCTGTTATGGATTCACGGTAAATATAAAATTTCTATAAGTATCAAGGAAGAAGATTATGATGACAAAGTTTATAGGTGCATCAGTAAAAAAAACTTTATCTAAGTATCCGGTAATCTCGCTAACAAATTTCAAAAGAATATTAGAAGAAACTTAAATGAAAACAATCATGTAATTTGTAGCAGTCAGAAATAGAAAGTCATAAATCTGAACCCAACACCACCCACATTCAGAGGATTGATACAAATACACAAAGATGATCCTTTAAGTCCTGTAATAAACTGGACAAATGCCCCAGCACATACACTTCCTAAGCACCTTGTTTATGTGCTGAACATTATGTACATCTCACAAAAGCTTGCAATGTGAAACACTCCAAAAAACTTTTATCTAATTTGCGAGACGTTTCATGAGAATGTAAGACTAACATCCTTCAATATCAAGAATATGTATACAAATATACCAACTGATAAGCTAAAGGACATCATTGGTCCAGTTCTAGACCACAGTCACATAGATGATACAACAAAACAAGAGATTTTGAAATATTGCAATATCATTTTGGACCAAAATTTCTTCCAATACAGGGACAGACAATACAAACAGTCCAGTTGCCTAGCCATGGGTGCACCCACCTCTTCCACCTTCTCAGAAATGTACCTGCAGTATATGGAACACACTACCTTTGTAGAAATCCTGAATCAACAAAAAATATTAGGGTACTTCCATTATGTAGATGACATTCTAATAGTCTATGACAAGACAGCTACAGACATAGAAAACATAATACAACTATTCTATAGCACACACCTCACCTTAACATTCAACAAAGAAGATGAGACTGACAATTTCCTAATTTTCCTTGATGTCACACTAAGAATAAGAGAGAATAACATTTTACAATCAAAGTCTGCAGAAAACCTACAAGTACTGATTGTATCATCCCTAACACCTCTTGTCATCCTCCAAGTCAAAAACTAGTCACAAGCAGATTCTTTTTCAACAGAATACACACCTACCATCAGGAAGAAGAAAGCAAGGAAAATAAGTACACATAATAGATTATGGGAAATAAACAGTATAACATAAACTTCAAAAATCTTGGGTATCTCTGCTACAAGAAAACAGGGAGAGAACAGAGAGACAAACACAACAAAACAACAAGTAAACAACCCCCAACAGATCTAAAGAAATGGGTCAGTTTTACCTATTACAGCAAAGTGGTGAAGCACATAAGAAAACTCTTCAAGAATACCAATGTACTGATAACACAGAAAAACAACTATATCCTAAGAAAAATATTAGCTTACAAAAACAAAGAGGATAAAATCAAATATAATTGAACTGCTTCTACCATCTTTCAAGCCCAGACTGTTGAAAAAAGTACACCAAACAAACCAGACGGTCCTTTCATGACAGATATAAAGAATGTATCCGTTCTTATAAATACAGTACCACAAACTCAGCCTTTGAACAACACCTCCTGGACAATGGGCACTTGTTTGGTCCTAATGAAGAAATCATGGGCACCCTACACTTTGTCAAAAAAGGAAGATACATGAACAACTTTGAGAATTCTTATATTTACCATGAGTCTGTAAAAGACCACCAGATAAATGGGAAAACTACTCCAAGGACAAACAAGATTTTTGATATAATAGTACATTATGAGACCACAGCACACAGTGAACATTACATTGAATATGACAGTGCTACGGGGGTTCATCCATGGACAACCAATGCAGCACCATACCATACCACCGTAGCTGCCACATTTCTCCAACACAACAGTCACAAATGACTTGCCTACTATGTTACAGTTCAGACAGTCCGTGCCATCAACAGGAAAGGGGTAACTACATAATTAAACATACTTACTTACTTACCTACTTACTTACTCCATGGAGCAGAGTTCTTCTTGTGAAGCTAACCGGTTTTCAGCTAGTCAAGAAATTCCCTGCAGTTTGTGGAATCTGAAGGTTCATTACCGCATTCACAAGTGCCCACCACTTGTCCTTATCCTGAGCCAGCTCGATCCTTTCCACACCCCTACAAATATACGAGTACTACCACAAGGTTAAGTAGCCAGAAGGAATCCTCCTCTGTTTGACACATCTACTTCCTTCAAGAAAGAGAAAAAATAAATTAAATTCTACTCACTTTGACCGTCCATGTATCAAATCCCATTGGACATGTGTTTTTCTGCACCCATCCAGCCTAACCCTGAGGCCCATCCAGCCTCCTGTGCAATGGGTACAGGGTCATTCCCGGGGGTAAAGAGACCGGGGGGTGGGGTTGATCATCGCCCTCCATCTAGAGCCGAGTTTAAGGAAAGAACATTGCTACACTTCAACTCCCCATCTACTTCGTGGCCTGTTCTAGGCTGAACTTTGAGTTTTTACACATTTTGTAATAATTTTGAAACTTTTTTACATGATAACAGTTTTAAAAATATGGCCCCTTTTCTTGATACAGATCTGCAAAATATCTTACTCACATTACTCATTTGTATTAGCACACTTGATGATGGTCTAAGAACAAAACATGTAGTGTAACTGTAAAACACTGGATGGAATTTGTAAAGTTTGTGTTATGCTGACAGTTACATATAACCTTCCAGCAATAACTACTGTTTCCCCCCCCCAGTCAGAAAAGTAAACTTATAATAAAAGTACCAAAAGAACATTTCTTTAAAATCCTTACCTCACCGTCTACAACAGGAGAGTTTTGGATCATTCAAATTATTCTTTTCCAGACGTGATGATTAGGCTTATTCAAATATATGAGCACCTTGTTATTGTTCAGAAATAAGTGCTTTTTAATATAACCGTTTAATTCAAGAAATTATTACAAATGGACCAACATGCTTCACACTCTTTCTTCTCACCTGCCATGTGGTCCACACATTTACGTTATTGGTCAGAGTACAGTATGCTGCTCATTGACTGTTACATTAGGGATACTTCATTTAAAGTTAAACGGAAAATTTTCCCAATTATTATGTCTAAGAATATACAAATTCTGAGTCGTCGCCTATTTAGTGTACAATCCAAGCATTTTCTTAGAAGGATTTGTAAAAGCCTTGATGGGTTTCATTCAGGACAGCTGGCCACCAACTGAAGAATCGAAACCGAAGCCTCCCGAATGCGGAGAATTAAAAACGCGAATCCTCTTCGCTTTTTAATATCAATTTTTTGGTTACTTTCGTGATGCAGCATTACAAATCTGTGCCTTTCCTGTTTCATCAAGGTAGCTATTTTGCAAGCAGGAATGACTAAGAATTTATTGAAAAACTGAAGGAGAATTGGCTTCTCAAGAAGACACTGTTCCATGTGCTACCTCGAAAAAGAACTTACCACACTGACTTAATACCTGTGATATAGACGATGATTTATTGAGGAATCCTTTATCGAAGACCAAATCAAATATGATGTTTTTATGCACCGAGAAAGAACTTCCAATGCATCCGTAAGCTGTGGACAGTTTTATTTCCAATAACGTGAAGAGTTCTCGAATTCGCAGGAGCTTTCATCCTGAACGAATTTTTTAGTAACACAAGGCAGAATTGCACTACCGTCGTACTGCAATTCAAAGACATATGCAAGTAATACAATTCAAATTTTTAAAAATCACTCATTTTCGAGCAATTATTAATTGTGAAATAAATACCAATATCTTTGATGGAAAGTTATTTGAAATCTTACAACTTCGTCTATGAAATCACAGCCAGATCTTTGGTTGTTCTTCAAGAGGATGACGTAGAGCTGATTGTTCATTTTACGTGAAAAATGAAAAACAATTATTGTTTTGTGAACGCAAGTATTATGTGAATTTTACTGCGAGTTTAATAACACAAAGTGATTCGATTCCTGCCCAGACGACAGGCGAACAGTTAGCTAATCTCTGCACGGCAAAGACGCTGTTTGCATGACCTTTTGTGACAGTCATATCTCTTCAGAAAATAACATGAACTTTGCTGTGGTTGGGCCTACTGGGTGTTCGTGATTACGATGGAGCTTTGTTTGTACATGGTTATCGATTGACGTGGTTAAAGGTTTTGAATATTTATGATAGATTTTGTATTTTTCGTGACGTCCGATACTGTTTCTTTGATTATTGTGGAGAAGAAATGGCAGTCAGGTCCGCCAGATGGCAACACACCCTTGCAATGAAGCTTGGTTTGGTGCGTGACATCGTAGGTTTTTTTTCCTATGGTTACAGTGTATCGGTGTACTAACGCGTGAATGTTACGGTGGCCCGTGACGTGACTAGCACGTGGATTTAGCACTTTACAATACAATGGATTTGTTCCCACGTTTCGGAGGAAAAGTGGTGCCTTCATCTGCATATCCTTGAGGTCGAGGCATCTCTTTATTCCGATATATCGAAACGCACTATACTACGCATTTTACAGAAGACCATTGTATGGGTAAAAATGGTCTTTAAAATCTGAAATCTTTTGTCAATCAGTATTCTGTTTGCGCTTGACACAGATGATTGAACAGATACGAACCAAAAGAACATTCGCAATAGTTCGATAACCCTCACTTTACACTGGATATAAAATATGCCTTAGGACGGCTGGATAGGTAGGACAGTAACATAAAAGTCGCACACTTCATTTGAAGAGTGCGCAACAATTTACAAATTTCTACAAAATGCCAATATTAGTTATTTACGTGCATTTCAAAGACTTGAAGAACGTTTCCAATATGGAAGCGGTTCATTTGTTTTCAAAGTGCATGGTGGAAATTTTTTCCATCGTGAAAATCAAAAGCCTTGAATTATTCATCCACTGATGTGTTGTTGTCTCTCTCTGACATCCGGCAGTCGACGGACGGACAGGTGGTCGCGCCAGTTGCATCTACCGCTGCCTGCCGGTCGGTTATTGTTTGTGTATCTCGTGTAACTTCACGTTATTTCGATGGGGCACATTTTTGTTTTTAAATCGGAATTTCTCTGGACGTTATTGGTGATGTCTTGTGATATGGAAGAGTGGCAGTACTGATAAAAGTTGTGAAGAAACTTGCCGGTTACAATTTCATCGTGTACCTGTACTTCTTCAGAGCGGCCACAAACGAAATCTTGTAATATATATTAACAATTATTCAGAAACTTAAAAAAAAGGAGTACTGAAATACCTAATTTTTCTTCAGAAAAAAACACACGAAAGAAACTTTTGAAACATATAATTTATTTAGACGAATTAAAAAGAAGCAAGTGCAATGTATGCATGCGTATCTTCACAAAGGTCAAGAAAGACATTTCAAGTACCTCCTTATCAATTTTTCAGAATAACCACAAGGCAGAATTTTGATTTCCTACTTTCACGTATTCAGAAAAATTCGCGAAGGAATAACTCAAATGCCCAAGTCCATATTTCATGCTGCATGTGACGAAACATTATCAAGCGCTACTGTATACTACTCATGTTTTATTACGAGTGTGATTAACGCCCAGCAGAATAAGACACACCTGTCTCGTGTTTATTGGAGACCAACCTTTATCAGGCATTACGACACACACATCTCGAGAGACGTAACCCCTCTGAGTTCCGATGCATTGTGTATGAACTTCTAGTGTAGTTTCTAGGATACCGATTAAAATGCAGCAACTTGCCTACGAATCAGCTTGTGGACGCCCAATCTTGTTGCATGATTGTTATACAAATTTCAGTGCACCATGTTCTGTCGTTCGTCCGTAACTTAACACACGGCAGTGAAAGTGTTAATAGCTGTTTTTTATTGTGAACTGTCGTGGTCAGAGGCGTCACTTTTGAAAACAAGTTACTCTAAAATACATGTGAATAGTTGATATATTGCTTCAGTTTAAAATGTGGCACTGTTGAATAATAATGTGGATATTATCGAATCTGAAAGCATAAATTCAAGTAATTGCTAACCTTAAGGATATCAGCACAAATCTCTGAATGTTGCTTGTCTGTCCCAATCTTTGATGCTAGAAATGCTACAGCATTAACACAAAGCCATGTCTACTTCAAAATGTATTGGTTAAAATGATAACAGGAATTTTTGTTTTCGTTTTACAAATATTTGAAGATTTAATTCTGATATTGTGTTAAATTGCGGAATTTTATAGTAGGGAGGGGAGGTCTGATCTGCAACTACTAAACAGATCGAAATACCTTTTGTGCCTTGTGAATTTAAACCGCGTGTGTTTGCAATTTAGCACACGAAATGTTACATACAACTAATAGAAACGAAACAGGCTGAAAACACGCGAATTGAGGAAATTGGCAAGTTACATAAGTGAAAGTGTTGCCATGGTAAAAGTAGACGTGTTCAAAGAGGCACAACCTGGCAGTGCAAATTTAGGTGGACGTCGTTCCAGACGTCTCGGCTCAACGAGAGGTCTGTCGCCTGCCGCTGGACTGGGCAACGGATGGGTACGAGTGTTCAGTGGGCTGGAGCAACAGCAGGAGACGCGGGGGACGCTGGTATACCTGACACATGGCACGACCGTTCGTGACATCTGTCGCGACCTCGTGCTCACAGAAGACGTATCCATCTGGATGCAGGTAACTAGCTCACTAACATGGAGCAAAGCCCTTCTTTAAAAGCTAGTGACTCATCGGCTTGTCAAGAAACATCCCGCACTTAATGGAACCCGAAAGTTCATTAACCACCTACTTCAAACCCCGCAACTTAATCCTATCCTGAGCGATGTCAGTCTAGTCCACGTCTTGTCGACTGATTTCTTTAAGATCCATTTTAATATTATTCTCCCATCTACGGCCAGGTCTGTTTCCTTCAGTTTTCCCCATAAATATCCTGTGGGCATCTCTCCTCTCCCCCGTATGTGTCACATGCCTCGCCCGTTTCGTTCTTCTTGATTTCATCACCAGCATAATACTCGGCAAGGAATACAAGTCATGAAGCTTCTCATCGTGCAGTTTCTATAAGTCTTTTGTTACGCTGTCCTTCTTAGGGCCAAATACCTTTCTCTTCACCTTATTGTTGAATATCTTCGGCCTACGTTCTTTATTCGGTGAGTAAGGTATAGTCTTACACCCACGTAAAGCAACATAAAAATCATAGTTCTGTATATTTTGGTTCTTGTATTTCTTCGTGACAAACGAGAAGACGACAGCTTCTGGATCGAACGACAGAGGGCATTCCCTGACTTCAGGCCCTTCTTAATTTCTTCATGGAAGCAATCTCGATTCATTAGATTTATTTTTAAGTTTTTGAACTGTAAAAAAAAAACACACACACACACACAAAGGACTAATTTCCTGTATTTATATCACAATGTATTCATGCATTCTCGTCGCGAGATATGAGCGAATACTTAGTTTCCCCTGCATTTGCTTCAAGACTTACTAGTGACTAAAAAGGCTTCTATATACCCTTCATATTATGTATGGTCTTGCCTGATAAATTAGTGACGTAAGCTTTGACCTCAAGCTGGTGTGTCTCACTTTGACCTCAAGCTGGTGTCTCACTTTGACCTCAAGACGGTGTGTCTCACTTTGACCTCAAGCTGGTGTGTCTCACTTTGACCTCAAGATGGTGTGTCTCACTCATCTTC
>Ga0123355_10015583_pt1 | contig 11948 bp, 6 predicted proteins | sample TergutEmb28metaG_3_FD_89872 | JGI IMG/M metagenome (GOLD analysis project Ga0123355, IMG submission 89872) | Embiratermes neotenicus P1 segment gut microbial communities from Petit-Saut dam, French Guiana - Emb289 P1 | ecosystem: Host-associated > Arthropoda: Insects > Digestive system > Gut ... | reverse complement strand
TTGGAGGGTAGAAATCACAGCAAATAAATATGAATTTTTAAACTCAGTCACAAGAATTAACATTGAAAAAATAATTAACAAAATTCTATTCTGAAATAATAGAAAGTAATAGTTTCAATTTACTGATAAATTAACAGAAAAAAGTTAGAAATAAAACTTAGTGAAAAATATTTAGATATGCTCATACACTTAAAACAATTTAACTGAACTACAAAACACATGCAGACATGCAAACTTAGCCGATATTGTCAGCAGACATGCGCCATGCACTGGAAGCAGGCTGAGTGGTGATGATATCCAATGTTCTCCGATGTGATACCACTTGTCGCCATACAGCCCCATAACTGTCCAGCATGCAGCATTACATACCACAAAAACAGTATTTTAACAGAATTGTTTAATAAAACTAAGTTATGGTATCAAAAACATATCTTAGCAAGCTTCTGCAGAGATGGGATTCATAGGCAATTGTCTCCGAACCAGCATTAGAAACATTATAACACAAACTATTCTCTCAAAATAATTACCTGTTAACACTCAACACTACACAAATACGTAACACCTCAGACAGTGGAAATAAAATTAAATGACTGAAACTAACATGATTTATAAACTCACAGGTTTGATGAAGGCATTTAAATGCATATGACTGAATATGTAATATATATACATGAAATACAGAGAATTTACTCACAGTATTATGCATTGATTAGACAATCTGTCTCACATTGAGAGAGGATTTCAATTCATTATTATTTCCTGTAAACTAGCAATGCATAGAGAAATGCAATGAACTTAATCTACTAGTGTGTTATAGAGTATGTGATCAGGTGCTTGAATGCGCATGTACCGGTTGTCTTCACAGATTGAGCCACTTTCTATATGACACAAAATTTATTTTCTCTTTGCTGTTTCTCAACTAAATAAAAACATTAGCTCAATTTAGACTCAGGACAATTTAAAAACTACTACAGAATCCCCATTTACTTCGAATCCTGGTCATGAATCATCCCTGTAACTCTACACACTGAAGTATTAAAAATGAATATTTTGTCAGCGGAAGTCATGTGAACTGACACATGTATGTTATCCCATTATGACATAGAGGGAGTCCTGATGTAGAAACACCTGCACTTCTGAACGTGGTCCCATAATCCCACCACATTATTCATAAGAATCAAAAGTTTTAATAACTTCATATTGTTCAAGTCATTTTATGTACAATATTTACAACTATATACATGATTGGTTTGGTATAGGATATCAGTGTTACTGTGTATGAGCAGAGTTGTTTCATCCTACACTGACTCTAGGAATTAACTCTGTTATGACTTATGAACAGGCTGACTTACAAACACAATGCAGGGACTCATTGTACACTTAAATAAACATGATTAATAATTAAATCCAAATCATTATCTTCTTAACCAATAAACATGAGTAGTGTGACCTGTATAAACCTGCAAGTCTGATTGAAATGCATGAACTAAAATATAAATACTTAGGAACTTCTGCTATTTCACATCTACTCTCACATGTATGTTTTACTTCCAACTGGAGGGGAGCAATTAGGAATGTGTGCAATTTATTCCTTGGGGTAGAGTACAGATATAAAAAGCCAACATTAGATTTGAAACTGAACCTTACACAAAGCAGAAGCCCAAATAGCTCAGGGAGTAAAGTGAATAGATTATGGACTGGATCACCAACGATCTGAAGTCTGACTCCTGACAGGGGCAAGAGATTTCTCTGTTTTTCAAAGGCTCCATACCAGCTTTGGGAGCTACCCAGCCTCCTGTCCAGTAAGTACAATGGGCTCTTTCCCCATCAGCATTGCAGTTCGAGTGTCAAGCTGACTGTTCACCACTGTCTACTGCCCAGGTTAAGAACAGAAGGAGCTAGACCTCCATTCTCCCTTATGCCTTCATGGCAGTCTTAATAAATACAGCAAAAGAGCAACCTTCATTTTACAGATTTATTAATTACATTTTGTTACTTTGATTAGCAGCCTTAATATTCTTCATTCCAATTTCCCAGGAACCTAAAAAAAAATATGACATATACAAAAGAAGGTCAGGTCATTTTGCAGCCTGTATGATGTCCTTATGAAAAACAAAATTACGTAATTTGTAAAGCCTGAGTGGTGTCCACATTTCAACAGAAAATTTCTTGACCAAATCAGGTGAATTTGTTACATAATGAAACATATGGAGCTCATAGTGAATTCTTTTAAAGAGTGGGCTTGAAAGATTTATGAGAACAATTTTAAAAAAACTGTAGCACTTAATGATTAATTTCCTTCCTTTGATGAAGGGTTTGCTGGTTTGTGCCTTTTACAATTATACAACATTCACAACATCATGCAACTAAACATTAAATGACAGTTCTATCACCAACAGGCAGGCAAAGGATTAACAATTGTGCACAGTACATACCAATGACAAGTACAAATCAACAAATTAGATGTTGAAAGGAGACAGAAGAAATGCATTCATAATACATGCAGAATAAATGGTATCCCTTCACTTCTTCATGTCCTCTTTAGTAAAAAAGCCATAAAAATATTACCTTTAAAGGAAAATACCAGCACTAGCACACATTATAGAGATGAAAGAGAAAGCTCTGCATACTGACAGTCCATAACATATGAAAATTGTGTGAAGGACAGGAAAAACAAGATTAAACACTTCCCAGACTGGCACATGTATATGTCATACTGACAATAAAATGTTATAGACATAGGACAGAAAACACTAGATGCTGACAGTCCATAACACATGCAAACTGCATGAAGAAACAGGAGAAACAAGATTAAATATGTTCTCATATTGGCATATGTATATGTCAAACTGTCCATCAAATTCTTCAATCATATACACTTTGCAAATACTTGAACACCCTCTAAACATGGCGTTGAACAAGAATGTGATATATTTACTTCTTTTAGTTAATTTTCAAAAATATAATAGTACACAAATTTCATTACAAATGAACATTCACGTTCGGCATAGCAGATTAACGAACACAATGCAGCAGAAAATAACACATCAGACTATCATCATTGGTGGGAACGGCAACGCAACAAACAAAACGTAAGTATTATACAATAAACGTTCTACAAATAATGGAACCTCATGACAGAGAATGATGTTGCACAGTCCTCAACATAGTATGACTGGGATTTTTGAGCTCCATCACCACCCCCATTAAAACTTCGCAACACAGACCTAAACCAGGCTAAACATATACTTTTTATTTTGTATGCTGAGAGCCATTAATGAAGAAAATTGTGATGTACAGTACTCTCCTAATGTTGTTATGGAACTTAAACAAAAGAGAATGAATGTCACAGTTGGGTGGGCAGCGATCCTGGTATATAGTCACACAAAGTTACAGGATAAAAGCAAACATCCCCACTAAGGTTTCCCAGTAGTTACCCCAGTTCTGCCAGGCAAACCCTGGGATAGTACCTTAAATTGGGTAACGATCAGGGTGCATGAGTTTTCCAAAAATGTATTAGCCACCTCAAAATTCTAGGTGCCAGAAAGTTCCATCATGATGATTCACAAATATTAGGTCCATCATACAAAATGTAGTCACCACAGTGACCTGGCAACGGGGCTTTGTGCACCCCTGGTCAATATTATTTTGGTTTACAACCTTTCCAATTCATTATTTACTAAACATTCCACTATTCAGTGTTATACAGTCAGAGCAAATGACAGCACTGTTAAATGAAATACATACAAAATTAATTAAAGAATCTACAAACAGCTGGGCATATAGCTCAGACATGGAAAACAATAATTATATGCCCACTACTGGTATAGAAGTCTTTTGATTGAATTACTTCATTTAACGGTGCTGAACTCTCTATCGTAAAGCATTAATTTCGAAACACAAGTCATTATGCCAAAATGTACAGGTCATTACTGAATTATCTGCATTTCCACTCACATAATACAGAGCCAATGTAGTGTCCTATATCTTATTAATCAGTAACAACTAGCCTCTACACTGACATTTAATTCCACCAATTTTTTTTTTTTTTATGTGGTCCAGGCTATTAATTTCACACCTAACTAACCTCTACACTGTCATTTAATTCCACAAATTTTTCTGTAAAGTGGTCGAGGCTATTAATTTCAAATCTTCAAGAAATTATTAAAAACACCACATGTTATATTGGATGTCTAAACACATAAAAGTGCATCCAATTACCTGAATTATCAGACAAAACAAAATAACAATTTATGGTCTTATTTAAAATAGGCACTACACCTGTGGTCTAGATAACTAGTCAGGCACCCCCACCCACCCACACCAGTGGCTTGACAATCAGGGTGCTCCAATAATTATCAGCTAAGGTAGTCCCATATCTCATAACAGGCCACAGAATACTGTATTCTGACAGAAGAATGTATTAAAAAAAAAATCATTCTGAATGTTTGCCACCCCACGTCCCCAACTGCACCATGAGTCAATGGTAGTCTTATGCCACTGCACTATACGATAACAAAATGAAACCTACCTCACCATATTTTGTGTGAAACTTTCAAATTACATTTTCATAAAAGCAAGTAATGTGCGGTGGGAGATAAAAAATGAGAAGAGAAACTTGTGAATTACATCAAATTATTCCTTCACTTAGAAGTACCTTAAACATTACCACTGATAAAGTGAGCAGAAGCTAATGCAGTAACAACCATATTCAGGCATGCAACCAACCTTATATGCATGTTAATGAAGTCCACAGTTGGTTATTGTACAATGCTCAATCAACTAGTAGTGTACATAATAAATGAAACACTGTAGGATACTAAACCAGGACATAAGTAGGAAAAAGTGACTGCAGCTTATTACGAGGTAATACCACCAGTTACCCCAACTGGACTGAGGAAACCATGACAAGCATCAATCAGAACTGCCAGTTTCTAGCTCAGATTCAGACTGGATGTTTCATGCATGTAAATTAAAGAGCTGTGCTAATCTACGCAGAACTGATATGTTATAATGGTGAAACAATTTGACATCAATAATGAGTTTCATGGCATAAAGATAAGGGCTGATTTCATGTTACATTCTAGCTTTCTGTTCAAAGAAACAGTGTGAGAGACTGAAACCAAACATTTCTTATGTGAAGCAGACGTTGACATACCACAAGTACAGTGTAACATTCAATTCTGTTTGGTTTTGATCACAGCATATCACATTCAGAAAGACTGAGATTTTGGCTTTGTACATCATCCAGTGTTTAAAAATACAAAAAACCTAATACAGTGTTTCAAAGATGAATTTGTTTCCATCCTCAGATAAAAGGTGGGAAGGCACCTCTATAAGGACCACATAACTTGATAGCTGAGCTCCCTAACACTGCATTGTTGCGGACGGCAGAGCATCGCACAGCTACTGCTACATTCACCTGGGAATGGCTGGGAAGCCTTACATCTCCTTCAAAAACACTTACCCTGTCTGGAGTAAGTTCATAGCTTGTCACTGTGGAGGATAATGAAAAGAATAGGAAACACTTGGGGGTGCTTCTCCTCTTACCACCTTGCCCCTTCACTCCTCCTGCTGACAACACCTTGCACATAATCGGGTCACCAGTATACTTAGATGTGTCCAGAGATTGAAAATAGCTCAGTCTCATGGACCGAACTAAGTAAGTGCCTCCCCATCTTTTTACCTGAGGGTGGGAACAGATCCAGTTTCTGAAATACTGTGCACCATATTTCTATTTTTAATCACTGAATGATCCACGCGTCCAACAGCCGTGTGGCTTCCAAACTGTAACATGCTAATAATCATCTGCCCAGGAGTAGTCACAGCACAAACACAACATACAAGTGAACAACAATAGCCAATTATATCCCAATTAAAATGTGCCACAGTTTGAGACCATTTGTGAAAATTACAAACAGCACTTACTTCTATCCCACAATGCAAATTTTAAATGCCAATTAACTACCACTATAGTGAGAGGAAGATACAGTTCTTTAGAACAGTAAACAGATTTGAGTGTGAGACAACAGCCATTTCCACATACCAAAATTGAGCGCCTTCATTTCTGTATCTGATGTGAAGAACTGAATAATATATCATGAATTCACCACTTCTTATACATATAATATCAATCCGAAGTTTCCAGTCCGGTGAAACTAGACGATTCAATTTCACCACTGCAGTCTGAAATGAGGGGTCTCATTCTGACCCAGTATGAAATTATAATGTAAACTTAATTCTACCCTCAAAATGTTATACTGACGCTGGCTTCTTTCATATGTCAATATATGGTGTCTGAAACTGTTTTAAGTCTCACTGTGTGGTGGTGAATGTGTGACTGTGAACATTATTGAATGTTTCTTATGGTTTACTTTATGGATCAGAAGGTATGTTCAAAAACCACTGCAGAATGATACCCAGTACCTATTAATAAAATTAACTTGTGAGAGTCATGAACATAACATATGTGATACAAAATATTCATCAAAAATTAAAATAATGTTAACCTGCTTGACCACTTTCATTTTTCCTGAGTGAACTAGAGTTTTATTAGTGTGGGTGTCATCCATTTAATTATTGGCACTAATATTAACATTTATAGATTTTTTGTTCAGAGGACATCCCACTGTGTTCATGAACTTAAAACAAATCTTTTATAATGCCATCAAACACAAACATGTGTTTCATTCAGGAATGACTAGATGTTTCAGTCTGAAAAGACAATCATCAGACCACCATCACAAAAACTTTAAAATGGGGTATAACATGGTACAAATCATGCTTGTTATGTGGGATCCCATATGACTTAGCAAAGGTCACACAATACAAAATGTGTACAAAACTAGATACAAATCATCCAAGTTGTAATGTCTTGGCTGGTGAGTGTGACCAAGTTATGTATAAAAATGTCAAATATACATAGAAATATTATTAAAATAGTTGAAATAAGATTTTTATGTGTGTAAAAAATTATTGAGTCTTGGCCACGATGTAAAACTCAATGAAAATCTTATAATGTACTGTGCCAAGTTTAAAGACAGGCAGTAAATATGTCAATACAAATGTCTCGTTTTGCATTCCATAGATATTAATCATATCTAAAGAATATATTTTCAAGACATTTGTACTGACATATATTTTATTACCTTTGTAAGTTATATGGGATCCCATATAACAAGCATAATTTGCACTGTATTATATCTTATTTTGAAGTTATTTTAATGGTGGCCTGATGATGGTCTCTTTAGACCAAAACGTATTCATTCCTGAATAAAAATGTGGTTGTGTTTGATGGAATTATAACAATATGTTTTAGCCTTTATATAACTGTGAAAGGTGTAAATGCCTTTGAAAATACTGCAGCAGAACAAATTTTGATGTGACATACGTTTAGATTTAAAGAAGTTAAATATTTTTCAGTACTGAACATATTAAAAAGTACTTGTCAGAACTTGGCGAACTGGTCAAAAATAACTAGCAGATTTAATGAAGTAGTAAAGACATGGGATAAATATGAGATTTGAGGTCCTAATGGTGGTGGCCATGACAGTCACTGCCTTCTGGGGTGTGATATTCTGTACTTTGGTAGAAGTGTACCAAAATTTAGGTGGAACCTGATGCCCCCCTTCTGCCTTAGATACTCAGGCAGCAAGTTCCTTTGAAATGTTGGTACTTATCAACTGAACTGCAGGGTGTCACACCCCAGAAGGCTGTAAGTGACATAATGCATGTTTCTTCATTCACAAAATTTCAGTATTCAAGTGTGACACAGACATTCCAGAAACCTACTTTAAACAATATAATTTCATGGTAGGGGAGAACAAAATAGTATAAATAACAACATGCAAATGACCCTCATGCCACAAGCTCTCTTTCATTTACACAAGACATCTACCTGCTGCCTGGTTATTAAAGGGAATTAATGTCACATATGGCCGAACATAATTAATGTTACATAAATCACGCTTCACCAAAATGTCAGTGGGCTCAACAGGTATGCATAAAAGTCTGGACTTTGTCCAGAGTCCCATGTTTTAAATACAAGTTACAACACAATGTTTTAGGGATAGGATCAGTCCCCATCCTCAGGCAACATAGTATGAGAAAGACCTACTCAGGCAGGCACAAAAGGCAAACTATTCCAAACCTCTCAGCATACAAGATGACTGTTGAAGTGACATGATTGCTCCAGAGGTTTTAAACAGCTTTGCCTTTTGGGCCCAACTGAGAACACATTTCTGGTGCTGTTTTGCCTGAAGATGTCCACCAATTCCATCCCCAATTAATTTTTAATTTAAACATCAGACAATGATGAAAGTCCAAGTGGTGATTGATTGTAAATATCAAACTTCTTATATAACAGAACTGCTTATGACAAGTTTAACCAGAATATGTGAAAGAATTCAAAATTATATGCTCTTTTTTTTTGGAATTTTAGGCTTTCACCGGTTCATTGATAAAGACTGAAGTCTTCTGGGATATGACGCCATTTTAATTGGTACCATACCAATGTTTTTGAGGAGCTTACAGCCTATATCTTCAAGGCAGGCAAAGAAGAATATTCGTCCCCTTCAGCTGCCCTGAAGATGGAGGCAGTAAGCTCATCCGAAATATCTGTAACATATCATCAATGAATAACCCAGAAGATCAGGGGTGCACAAATTTTACAAAAATCTAGATGCTACCTCAAAATACTAGGCATCAGAAAATTTACATGGAGCAAGTTACATGTACTGGGTGCCACTGAGCAAAATTTATACACCATGGTGAGCTGGTGCCCAGGATTTCTGCACCCTTGCAGAAGACTAATCTTCATCAAAACAGTCAGAATATGCAGAAATATAATTTAGGTTCACATACAGGCTGTCCATTGAAATGAATTAAGGTTCATGTAACTTACATATGGGTTACATAATACGTTTCTTAAAATTCTGTCAGAGAATCAAAGGATGTATGTCAATAAATAGCACTAAATTTAGACATGATGCTACACATAACAGAAATTCCACAAAATCAAAATCTGCACAAAAGATGCAACAATTAGACAGAAAAGTTAATTTTGGGCCTTAAAAATCTATCAAACTAAACCAATAGGGATAACAACAAACCAAAATAAATGTAGTTGTACCACAGTAAGTTTGAATAAAACTGGTCCAGTAGCTTGTTTAGTAACACTTATGGTCAAATACACAAAAATCTAATATGAGGTTTGCCAAAATTCTCTCTCTCTCTCCAAATGCACCTAAGTAACTTACACATTTAAATTCCCAATTACAGTTCAGCGCACACAATTCAGCACTTCAGGAGCAAACCAACAGTTAATGGATAAATTTAGTCCTATTTTCTGCTAGGTCCATGAGGTGGCCACAGTCCAATTTTTCCAAACACAATTTTCTATTCATCTATTTCGACCATCCAATACTAAACCACTTCATTTCCCTACCACTGTTACGTACTATCCAATATCCACATAAAATAAAAACTCAAAATCACAAACCATAGCCTATGCAAAAAATTTTCACTTCCAACAGCATCCTCAACTTGGAGTCAAAACTTGCATTTCCTTCATCACACTGGGCTGTAACATCATTACATTTCTTCTTCGTTAAATGTAACACTGTCTCTCTGTCGCAATAAGTGTATAATCAGGCAGCATGATTAAAAAGACCTAACATTTCCAGTTCTTACAGTTTAGCTCCACTGACATAGAGTTTATGCTGATAACAAATGGCTGGTGATTGGTTTTATATATATATATATATATATATATATATATATATAAAACATACAAGTACGTATTAGAAAAAAAGGACAACAAACTGTTCAGAACATGCTTAGCTGCATTACAAGTAAAATTCCTGAGCAAAATATATATCAAGATGCAAGTGATTTGGGTAATACTACAGGTACTTCATGAGCTTCAGGCCATACAAAAACAATATTTCTGCAGAAAAATGTACACGCAAAATAATGTATTTCCATTTTATTTTACTTCAGAAAAAACTGTTCCAAAACATGACTGCAATACTAGCCACAACTTAAAAGCCTTGTCTTATATACCTGTGCACAACCTTCATTACAATGCTATTGCCTAAACAAAAATTGCTTGTTATAAAATGTGTACAAGTTACAGTACAATCGGAATGAAAGTATCTTGGTTACCACTGTACGAAAATACACGTTTTAAAAATTTAAACTTTTCATATCTATACAACATCAGTTTCATCCACCCAAACAGAAATTACAAAAATTTGTAATATTAATATTTAGCTTTAAACCACTTTCAATACTAATTTTGAGTTATGTGTAAGATTCTCCTACTAAGTGAGAAGAGGAACAGAACTAGAATGCCTTCACACACTTGTGCTTCTCATATAAATATTGTGCTGTGTAACTTTGGCTTTCAGAATACAGATGTTTTCATATGTTGATGTGGTCCGAATGACTTGGTACCACTTGGGAGTTGCCACCTGAACATTTAATGCGACAGATAGACATTGTCACCTGACACACAGTTCTGCATTAGTAGCAAGTGTCCTAGTGTCCCAATGCAGAGGATGATGCGTAGCCAGTGGGAAGGAATCATGCTCTGACACACAGGTCCTGTGCTGGGTGCTAAGGTGCCAGTGTGCCACTGGCAGAGCTTGGCACTATCCAAGTGGGTCATGGTCTGATATATAGGTCCTGCGCTTGGCGTCAAGGTTGCAGTGTGCCAGTGACAGCACACGACATGGTACATTTCCTGCTTGGGATAAGGCTGCAGCATGCGACTGCTGCGTAATGTATTGATAAGTGCAAGTGTGTGTTGTTCCATGTGTAATTTTTATATACTTAGAAAGTGGCAGACATGAAAGACCAACTTCTCTGCATTCAACTTTGCTTTAAACTTGGGGGAAGGGGGGAAGGAGCTACAGTACCATTGTAAATGTTGAGACATATGACTGAATGATGGACCTTGTCGTTGAAAACAGAAGAATTGCCTTTGTATGGCTTACCAACAGAAGTCTTGTTTTGCATTATACATTATGCCCCTATCCCTTGGATTCTACCAAAGACTTGAAATGCTTCTTCATTACTGGTGGCATGCCCAACAGAAGTGAGCAAGCTGTAATTACGGTGATGTGCAGTGATGATGCATGTGCAAGTAACTGGGAGTCTTTATCTTTGACAGGATAAAATGAAGTTTATATATACTGAGATAAGCAGAGTGACTGTGTCCAGAGATGTGACTTAAACTGGGATCCAGGGCTCTCTTGATGAAAAAAAGTATTGAATGGTTTGTTTAGCCAGAACACATTACCTAACCTAACATTTTCCAACCTAACAGTCTTATCAACCTAACCCAACCCTGAGCCACCAATCTATCCCTTACAAAACCCATGACAACTGTCTCAACATAAACTGACAGAACACATACTATGCTATAACTTCCACAAGCAATGAATGCTTTATTAAATATATTTCTGTATAGAATTGAGAACATGAAACCACACAAATCTAAAGATTTATAATCACATCTAGACTGAACTAGATGTCAGAAGTTGCTTTGGATGACAGTGTGATACAATACAAGGAAACTGGTGATATAATGGGGGGCAACAGATGCATCAGGAGCATACAAAAATGTGCAGATTCATGCAACAGCATATGTGCAGGAGGAATCAAAGAATGTGAGCATTAGGCACCAAGGATGCCTTTACTAATGCAGCTTATTTAGAACAGAGAATCTTCCATGGCATATGTTTCATTACAAGATGGAGGAGATGGATTAACCTATATAATAAAAAATATATATATATCTGTGTGTGTGTGTGTGGGGGGGGGGGGGGGATAAGGGGGGGGGGGGGCCCTGTTTTTTCTTTACCATGGGGAACCCTGGAAATAAAAAGGGGGGGGGGGGGGAGGGGAGTTTTTCCACAAAACCCAACAAGATGTGTAAGGATTGT
>Ga0123355_10015582_pt1 | contig 11948 bp, 11 predicted proteins | sample TergutEmb28metaG_3_FD_89872 | JGI IMG/M metagenome (GOLD analysis project Ga0123355, IMG submission 89872) | Embiratermes neotenicus P1 segment gut microbial communities from Petit-Saut dam, French Guiana - Emb289 P1 | ecosystem: Host-associated > Arthropoda: Insects > Digestive system > Gut ... | reverse complement strand
AGGCGGGATGGGTGCGTTTTGCCCCTCACCGAACTATACTCCAGAGCTTGCGAACCGTTGCATGGAAACGATTTTCCGTCCGACCGTAGATGCGCTTTCCAAAGAAGGCCGCCCCTTCAAAGGCGTGCTCTATTTCGGACTAATGATCACAGACGACGGCCCCAAGGTGATCGAATACAACGCCCGCTTCGGCGATCCGGAAACCCAGGCCGTCCTATCTCTCCTGGAAACCGACCTGCTGGAAATTTTCCAAGCAGTCACGGAAGAGCGGCTAGACGAGATCGACATCAAGTGGCGGGACGCGTCCGCCTGCTGTGTCGTCCTGGCCAGCGGCGGATATCCCGGCGCGTATGAGACCGGTAAAGCCATCACAGGCCTAGACGATGTGCCTGAGGGTATCACCGTCTACCACGCGGGCACTAAGGCGCAAGATGGCGCGTATCTCACCGCTGGTGGGCGTGTCCTGGGCGTCACCGCTACCGGGGCAGACTTAGAGCAGGCTGTCCGGCGTGCCTATGAGGGTGTGGGAAAGCTCCATTTTGAGGATGTCCATTATCGGACGGATATTGGGAAAAAATAGGCAAAGGCCGGTGCGATTGCACCGGCCTTTATCAATTATCTCGCATAGTATGTGGAAATGACACGTAGGGCATCTACACGACCGCAAGACCAAGCTCTCGGGCTATGAGCTCGGCGGTTTTGGCGGCCATTTCACCGGTAAAGGTCACACACTGGGCTTTGTGTTCACCGCTTGCCATGTCCATGCCTTCGGTGTGGATATGGCAGCAGAGCACGCCCTTGTGGTTTTGTCTGAAACTCTCCTGTAACTCATGTGCAAGGGCCATACATTTTTGGCTTTTGGGATCGGCGGGGCTGGACGGCTCTGTTCTCCCGAAGAAATATCCCAGGCAGATGACCGCGCCTGAAATCGCGCCGCACATACACTTGGCGCGACCAACTCCCACAGGGAAGCCCGAGGCCGCCGCCACCAGTTCGGTGGGCATATCGGGACCAATGTGTTTTCTGACGGAAGAAACAATCGCCTCAGAACAGTAGAATTTTCCTGTTCGAAATGCTTCCTCTGCATCGGCCTGTACTTGTTTCAGATTGATCTCATTTAACGTCACAGCCATTCTGCTTGCCTCCGATACGCTTTCTCATGTGCTACACCAAGTATACGCGATTGGAGAAATAGTTGCAATTCTATTTTTCAGAATAGCAAATACGCGCTATGATATCCCCGCCATCTGCCGATAGGAAATCTCGTGTTCCACCGGACGTCCGGCGAAGAAGTCAGACAGGCTTTGCAGGGTGGTCTTCGCGATCTCATGGAGGGCCTCCTCGGTGAGAAAGCCTTGATGGCTTGTCACCAGCACATTAGGGGACGCGAGGAGGAGCTTCAGCTTGTCGTCTTGGATGCCGTGCTCTGATACGTCTTCATAGAAAAAGTCCGCTTCTTCCTCGTAGACATCCAGCCCGGCGGCGCGGACTTTTTCGGTTTTGATGGCCTCAAGCAAAGCCTCGCTGTCAATGAGGGCTCCGCGTGAGGTGTTTAGGATCACCACACCCTCTTTCATGATGTGCAGGGCGTGGCGGCTGATCATACGGTAGCTGTCTCGGGTCAGTGGGCAGTGGAGACTGATAATGTCTGACTGGCGGCAGAGGTTGTGGAAGGAGACATACTCCACTCCTCCGCCCCAGATGGGCTTTGGGTCGTAGGCCAAGACTTTCATCCCGAATCCGGCGCAGATGTCGATAAAGGCCTGCCCGATCTTCCCCGTGCCGATCACCCCCACGGTTTTGCCCCGGAGGTCAAAACCTGCGAGCCCCTTGAGGCTGAAGTTATACTCCCGTACGCGGTTATAGGCTCTATGGATTTTCCGATTGAGACAGAGGAGCAGCGCCATGGCGTGTTCCGCCACCGCATGGGGAGAATACGCGGGGACGCGGAACACACGGAGTTTCCCCTCCGCATACTTCAAGTCCACATGATTATACCCGGCTGATCGTAGCGCCACCGCTTCAACCCCCACCCGGCGGAGCATATCGATGGCGGGGGCGTCGATCTTGTCCGCCACAAAAGCCACCACCGCCCGGGCTCCGTGGGCCATGATGGCGGTGTCTGCACTCAAGCGGTTTTCGTAGTATTTGATCTCGATGCCGTATTGTTTTTTCAGTTGATCGAACCAGAGCTTGTCGTAGGGTTTGGTGTCAAAAAAAGCCACTGTTTCCATAAAAAATCCTCCCCAAAGGGAGGATACCCAGAAATAGGTAGAATTATTGCAGAGCATTCTGAACATTGACAGCAAAACTTGCCTATTTTGTCAATCTACTTTTGTACCGCAGAACATTCGATATAACCTACTGCCTATTCAGAAAGTTAATCTTTCTTGTACATCTCCCAAAATCCGCGCCCATGAAAAGCTGCTCGTACAATCATATACATATGCGCAACAATAATAAATAAAAATCGAGGGCAAAAGGCTAAGCCCGTATGAAAATCTGGTATCGTATCGCCTCTCCGTATCGCTCTCCACATACGCCACATGGCATAAAACAGCCGCAGACTAAGCAAGAGAAAAATCGAGGTAGTAATCGCAGAGGAAATCCAAAGCCCAAGAAAAGATTCTCCCATCCAAAAGAGCACCGGCACAGAAACCAAAAGCGACAAAGCCACAGAGAGCAGCATAACTCTAATTGCACCTAACATTTCCCCTGCGCCAATCCCTAGGCCGCCGCCCCATGTGAGACCAGATGCTTTGCAAAAGGAGCGCATGATAGACAGTGCGTGTCTGCACTGTGTTCCCTCATAAAACCCGCAGTTCGAGATGACATACAGCTTGAATCGGCAATCGTTCTCTTTTAAAAAGCGTTCCGCTTCTTCCATGAATCGAAGCACATGAGAGGGAACGCCGTCCACATAGACAGGCAGAGCAATCACTAAGGCGTCAATCCGCTCAAAGTGGCTAAATATTGCACCATACGCCTTTGCTTGTAATTTAATTTGTGTCGTTTGGCATCCCATACTTTGCATCCGAATTAAATTCAGAAAATATTGCGAAGCACTGGTGATGCGCTTTGGGCTACCGTTTAGAAATAATATGTTCATCTCAACACCTCGCCTAGCTCATGTACATCACCTATAAAGATTGTTTCATCGCCTTGCTTGTCCACATTCAACCCGATTGCCCGAATCACCTCGCGCACCGCATCTTGATCCGCTTGGGACATTTCATCTGCATTGTAGATATATGCCTGTATTCTCCCCACATTTGCATATCTCGTTTGGTGGTGAGATTCTTTGTTGCGCACATGGAAAAATGGCAAGATAAAGGAGATCGAGCGGTCAAGTGCGTTTTTTATGTCTAGTCCAAGACCCCCATATAAACTCTTACTAATGATAATCAGTGTATCGCATTGGGCGATCTCTTTACCTAAGCTTTCCACACCATCACGCAAGGCACAAACGCCTGGGTCTTTCAGCCAACAGTCATAAAATCCCTTGCAGTGCGCCATTTTGCGTGCTGCACAGAAAAACTTCGTATTTGTGGTATCAGGGAATAGTTTTGCAATGGTCTCAGACGGCAGATCATGGAGGACGAGCGTATTGCCGGATGTGCTTTTCTTCCTTTTCATCATCGGAATAATAAAGGCGATCACCGCCAAAACTCCGATTGCAATTAGTATGTAATTCCCCAAAGAGAAAAACAGCGCAAACACCCTGTATTCCGCCAAAGCACGAGGGAGTACAGCGCTTAGTAGAAAGACAAAACAACTGATCTTTATGAGCAGTTTGAGAAATTTACGTCCAAGCATTTTAATCCCCTTATCATATTAACTCTTGCCTAACTCATAGTTGCCATCAAATCCAGTAAGCCCTTTGTTTTCCTTACAGCAATAGGGACAATTCGTCCATTCGTCAGTTCGATCTTTCGATTCGCTTCGTCAATGCTCTTTATGTGCTCAAGATTCACAACCACGGAGGTGTGGCTCTGGAAAAACGCGGGGATGCCCCTCGCAATGCGGCTAACCATGCCGCAAAATTCGATCAAGTCATGTTCCTGATGAAGTTCCAGTAACGCGGTGATTTCACGTAGGGGCGACCCTGTGTGGTCGCCCCCTGTTGCGGCAATCGCTGATGCATGGGCGACCACATAGGGTCCCCCTACAAAGTATACCGACATCGTTTGCCGCGTCCTATACCTTGCCCCACTTGCTTGAGAGGAACATTCCCAAGACAATCACGATGCCGCCAACAAAGGCAAAGGGTGAAATCCGTTCATTCAGCCACAGAAACGCAAGGAGGGTAGCCAAAAACGGGATCAGATAGAGAAACATGGTCACATGAGCGGTGCTCCTCGCCTTTGAAATCGCGTATGCCCAGGCCAAATAGGCGGTGGCGGCGGGAAAAATGCCAAGGTATACCGGGATCATCCTAGCCATCCACGGCGCATTCGGCAACTCCCGGATCAAGCCCGGAAAAAAGACAAGCATGAACAGCGTTGCGAAACAGACGGTATAGACGGTCGATTCAATGGGGGTATATTTCTTTGTCAGCCGCCGCTGTATGATGATGTAGGTACTCGTGGAAATGCTTGCCCCTACAAGGAGTACCACGCCGATGTTCAGCACAAAGCCCCGCATTTGGCTGGCAGTGATCATCAGTAGACCGCAAAGGCTGACAAACATTCCAAACCAGGAAAAGAGCTTGACCTTTTCCTTCAAAACAAAGATGGAAAGCAGGGTGGTAAACACCGGGGCAGACGCAATCACAAAACTACTGACCCCGGAGGGCACAAAGTCCGTGCCGGTGATGAAGAGCCAAGCATACAGGAAGATGCCCACAAATCCGCCAAGAGCGAAGAGGGGGATGTCCCTTTTCTCCGGCAGCTTCGCTTTTTTGATGACGGCAATTGTCAGGAGCGTCAGAGAAGCGACGGAAAAGCGAAACAACATGATGGATTCCGGCGAAAAATAATCCAGCAGATATTTCACGGCGGGAAAGGCCGATGCCCATAAAAACGCGGTGGCCAGCGCCGCAACCGCCGATCTTGCTGTCTGTTGGGATTTTTCCATAGAGGTGTTACTCTGCCTTCCCGGAGTCTGCGCTTTTAAACGCAGAAAGGTTCGTCACAAAAAGGATAGCCGCACCGATAAACAGTCCCAGATGTACTGCCGGGAGCAGCATTTCCGTGAGGGGCGCGTCTTCGATCAGCAGAAAAATAACCGCCAGGGGATAGGCCTCGGCGATGCTGCCGCGCACCCCGGCCATGATAATCGCAATCACATAAAGCACCACCGCAAGCAGTGCCACGATGCAGGTGAGCCGATTTGCTTTTCTTGTTTTCATTGATGTATTTCCTCCAAACTCTTTATACTGGATTTCCGGCAGGATTGCCGACACACACCTCGCTCACGTACTTCACGACAGATGCACTCAAGCGCTCGATTTGCTCCAAATCACACTCCCGATCTCGGCCTGTGTGGATGTTGGGGATGTAAAGTCCGCCCAGCTTGGCGCGTCTCAAGAAGGCCAGCATCACACCTCGATCGAATTTCGCATGGTCGCTGAGATAGCCAAGCAGACTGCTGGTCTTTTCGATTGTGTCAAAGCCCTCTCCTTGGAGAAACTGGGCCATTTTCGCCCGCTCTGCCTCGGCAATGGGCTTCTTGGTGGATGCTAAGATCAAGTGCTCACCCACGCCGATGCAGTCTAGGTTGATCACATAGCTCTGCTCTTTGCCCGGATAGGTCTTGCTCCGCCACTTAGCAAAGGCACCGGAGCCTAAAAGCCCTTGCTCTTCCATATCAAAAAGGACAAAGGCGCAACGTTCTCTCAAAGTCGGATTTTCTGCGATGATAGTCGCCACATTATACACGCCGATACATCCGCTGGTATTGTCATTGTGGTTATGCGGATTTTTGATAAAGAGGATCCCAAAGAAAATCACGATGGGGAAGAGCCGCAAGAGCAAATCCAGTGTGGCATAGTGTGCAATATCCGTGCCGAATATGTTGAGCAGAATGCCGGGCACTGCCAGGACGACGAATAGGAATAGGCCGACTAAGGCGGCCAAGCTCATCCCCACTGTCTTGACACAGGGCATCATGAGCCAGCCGTTTCGTCCCGGCGTGTCGTAGTGGGCAGTGAAAAGTACATCCGCATCCGGCGCGCCGATGATTAGGTTTTTACCACCCAGACCGCTTTGTTGGATGCTCATCTCTGCGTCTGTATAGCCGAGTTCGCGAAAGCCTTCTTTTGCGCACGCGAGAAAAGCGTCTTTTTCTTTCCGTCTGGCTCTGGTTTCAAACTTGCTGAAAAAACGATCTGCCAAGTTTTGTACATTGCTCCGCACCATAAGTCTGTCTCTCCCTTGTATTTGTTCACAGTTTCGTTACATTTGTATTATAGCACGAGAGGCAGGTTCTTACAATTCCCATTTGTTCGCCGGTTTTGGACATAGGTCTCCACAATACCGCAAAGCTGTTTGATGTCGTCTAGGTGGACGACGGGAACGCCATCCAATGCAATTTGACAGTCGGTGGCCAGGGCAAGCAAGGTATTGGGATCGCAAACAGGTGTGCCGGAAACCGACTCTCGCAGCACCTCGATTTTGGGATAGGCAGAGTGCTTGAAGCCTTCCAAAAAGATAATATCCATCCCGCCGAACTGCTTTGCCAGGATACGTTCATTCGCGTCTTCCCCTGTGTGCTTGATCACCATGGATCGATGCGCCGAAAAAATGCCAATCCCCACAGCGCCCGCCTCGGCCAGACGATGGGTATCCGTTCCCGGAACGTCGGGGACAAAATCATGGCCGTCATGCTTGATCACCGCGATCCGAAAGCCGCGATCTGTCAATGCGGTGATGAGTTTTTCCAAAAGGCTGGTCTTGCCTGAATTTTTGACCCCGCTCACTGCAATCATCGCAGGGCCCGCTGTCCGCTGACGGAAGGCGGCCAAATCTTCCGGTGTGTTTAGGTTGTCTAAGATACTGTCCGGAAACACAGTATCCGCGAGGAATACGCGCTTTACGCGAAGCTTCTCCAGCAAGGCGTAAAGCCGATAATTTCCCGCTTGGAGCTGTTCCTCGATCAGCGGCAGGGCGCGGCGGCTGTAGATCGCCACAGCAAAGGATTCCCGCCCATTTCGCAGGACGGGGAGCACCACATCCACATCACCGGACAGATAGCCGCACAAATAACGCCCAAGCGCCGCCGTGACACCCGGCGCGTCGCAGGAGACGGCGAAAACATACGCCGTACCGCACTGCGACAGTCCGGCATGAATCCCGCCGAGGGGGCCTACGTCTTTGTAGCGGTCGGCAACCTGGTCGCCCTGCCAGTCCGGGTAGTCGTCCACCGTTGCGGTGGAGAGCATCACAGGGAATGTGGTGCCGAGTTCAGATGCAAGACGCTGTGCAAAGGTCTCACCGTCAATTGTGAGCCGTGCCTTGTCGGTACCCATGCGCTTGCTTTTTCCGCCCGCCAGGATGAGGGCTGTCACGTCCCGGACGGCGGTCTGGTCGAAGTGGATTTTGTCTGATTTCATATTAGTATCCTCTTATAGCAGAACCACGTCTGCCTCATCCCCCGACTGGAGCGCGGGGGTTCCGGCGGGGATGTCTACTAAGCAATTGCAGTCCAACATGGAAAACAGCTGCCCGGACGCATGACTCTCCGGCAGGGTGATTGCTCCGCCGTGGATTTTTGCCCGGATTAAGCGGCGTTGTCCGCTGTTTTTGGGGAAGGCCATCTGCAATACGCCTCTTGTACGGCAGAGTTCCAGCTCTTGCCATCCGGTCAGCGCGGTGAGCAGTGGACGGGCAAGAAGTTCCATCGTGGTGATGGCGGCAAAGGGATTCCCGGATAGACATAGGAGAAAGCTCCCCCTATACAAAGAAGCCAGCGCGGGGGTTCCGGGCTTCAGGTTCACGCCCCAAAACAGGCGCTTTGCCCCCAGCATATCCATGACTTCCGGCATAAAATCCCGTGCGCCGACGCTGACACCTCCGGTAGTAATCAACAAATCCAAGCCCTCCGTCTGCGCTGCGATTTGCGCCGCCAAAACTTCCGGCGCGTCTGACGCCGCCGGGAGGCGTGTTACGGATAGTCCGAGACTTTCCAAGCGACCGGCAAGCAAGGCCTCATTGCTGTTGTAGATTTTTCCCGGCGCCAGCGGTTTGCCGGGCGGGATCAACTCGTCCCCGGTACACAGCAGACCAATCCGGGGCGGGCGAATGACGGTGACTGTATCGAATCCCACACTGGCCAGGATTCCAAGATGCACATAGGTCAACCGATCTCCAGCGGAAATCAGCCGCTGTCCCAGCTGGATGTCCTCACCGCGAAAACAGTAGTTCTGGTGGCGGGACAGGGATACGGGAATTGCAACCACATCATCTTCAACGGACACATCCTCTTGACGGACAACGCAGTCGCAGCCCGCCGGGATTGCAGCCCCCGTCATGATCCGTACCGCTTGCCCGGATGTGACAGCTACCCCCGGCGCATCCCCGGCAAACAGCTCTCCGACCACCGTCAGGCGTGCGGGGGATTGGGGCGACGCGTCCGCCACATCGGCACTTCGCAGAGCGAAACCGTCGAGGGGGGAGCGGTCAAAAGGCGGGTTATCAATAGGCGAACAGACATCTTCCGCCGCCACAAGACCCAGCGCGTCAGAAAGCGGCAGAGTTATGGCTTCGTCGATGGGTTTTGCATATTCTAAGAGCAGGCTGACTGCTTGCTCTAAGGAGACGCCCATCATACTACACGCCCTTTCCAAAGGGACAAAGGGGATAGATACACGGCTTGCATCCCAAACACAGGCCGCCATGTCCCATCCGGGCAAGCTGTTCTTTTGTGATCACGAGACCCGCCGCAACCTGAGGCAGAATCAGGTCAAACACCGTGGTTTTCGTATACATCACGCAACCGGGCAGTCCCATGATGGGGGTGCCGTCGGGCATATAGGCCATGAGAAACATAGAGCCCGGCAGCACCGGCGCACCATAGCTTACGACTTCGGCACCGCTGGCACGGATTGCGCCGGGGGTTACATCGTCGGGATCAACACTCATTCCGCCGGTACACAGGATCATCTCCGCGCCGCTGTCTAAGAGACTACGGATGGCGTCGGCGATTTGTTCCTTGTCGTCGGGGAGGATGTGGTGTCCGCACTCGATTAGGCCGTATTCCGCAAGTTTTCCGCGGATCACAGGCGTGAAGGTATCTTCAATGCGTCCGTGGTACACTTCATTGCCGGTGGTGACGATCCCAACTTGCAGTGGACGATAGGGACGCACCTGCATCAGCGGGACGTTTCCCGCCGCCCGGCGGGCTTCCTCCAGCTTGTCTTCATGTATCACAAGGGGAATGACGCGCATCCCCGCCAGTTTTTCGCCGGACTTCACAGGGACGCAGTTGTGGCGGGACGCAATGACAATGTCCTCCAAGCCGTTGACGGCCGCAAGCGCCTCCACATCCACGCAAAACAGACCGTCAGTGGCGGCAAAGAGGTCAATCTTCCCCTCTTTGGCGCGGCTGCTGCGGTCAATCCGTTCCCCCATACACAGTTCACAGAGGATTTCAGCCGCGTCGTTTTCGTGGCGCATCCCCGGCTGCATCTCCCAAATGTAGAGGTGATCCTTGCCCAGAGACAGAAGTACGGGGATATCCTCCTCCCGCACCACGTGCCCTTTGCGGAAAGCCACCTCTTTTGTCACATCTTTGACAATTTGTGTAATATCGTGGCACAAGATGTGCCCAAGAGCATCTACTGTCCGAATTTGTTTCATCTGTTTTCCCTCTTGTTTTCAGAATACAAGGCCGAATTGCATCATACGATGAAAGTAGGACAAGTATACTTCCAAGCCTCCCGGAAAGTCAAGAAATATAGCCTCTTCTCCTCTTCCGGATGATAAGTTTGGAAAAAAGTGGGAGTTTTTTGTCAAAAAAGCAGAATATTTCTGAAAAGACCTTTGGATGTGTGATCGAGATCACACATCGGCCGATGGAGTTATTGTATACTTATTAACAAATTGGGGGCTTGGACGAAATCCTTGGTTTTTTGTCTCCATTGTGCGTTTGGCCTTAGCGCCATTATGTTTGCAAACAAGTTTCAAACAGAAAGAGGAGGAATGCCGTATGAAGAAAGTGCAATCAAGCTGTAACTTCTGCTCGTTGACGTGCAATCTGGATTTCTATGTCGAAGACAATGTAATCCGGAAGGTTTTGCCCACACCGGGATATCCTGTCAACAACAATGCCGCCTGCATTAAAGGGATGTCACTAGACAAGCAAGCCACTGTCGTCAAAACCCATCCCCTGCCCAGAGTGAAGAACGAAAAAGGCGCGTATGAGTACCTCTCTTCCTGGGAAGAAGGCTATGCGCATACCGCCGGAAAAATCCAAGAGATCATCGACAAGCACGGGCCTGAAGGCTTTGCCGTCATCAGCACCGGACAAATGACCACGGAGGAGTTCGGGCTCCTTGGAAACGTAGTCAGAAACTATCTCAAGAGTAACGTAGACGGAAACACCAGACTTTGTATGGCCACCTCTGTCGTCGCCCACAGACAATGCTTGGGTTTCGACGCACCGCCCTATACCTTAAACGATGCAGAACTGTCTGACACGATTGTGTTAATCGGCTCAAACCCGGTCGTCGCTCACCCGGTGCTCTGGGGCAGAATCAAAGACAACAAGAACAAAAAGCTGATTGTCATTGACCCCCGCCGTTCTGAATCCGCCAGAAACGCGGATTATCACTACGATCTCAAGCCGAAAAGCGATCTGGAACTGCTCTATACCCTGGCAAATGTTCTAATCGAAAAAGGCTGGATTGACCAAAACTACATCGATTCTTACACCGAGGCTTTTGATGACTTCAAAGCCCACGTTTCCGCTTTCACCTTAGATCAAGCCGAAGCGCGAACAGGCATCAGCGCAGAACGCGTTCTGGAGCTTGCAAAACTCATCCACGAGGGCGAGCGCGTCTCTCTCTGGTGGTGCATGGGCGTAAACCAAGGCTATCAGGCAGTGCGGACTGCCCAAGCCATTATGGCGATCGCCGTTATGACTGGCAATATCGGCCGTCCGGGCACGGGCCCCAACTCTCTCACCGGACAGCCAAACGCCATGGGTTCTCGCGTATACAGCAATACAGCGGCTCTCTACGGCGGCGGCGACTTTGACAATCCCAAGCGCCGGGAAGCTGTAGCCGCAGCCTTAGAAGTTCCCGATTCACATCTGGCGATGAAGCCCACGATTCCGTACAATGTCATCATCGAGAAGATCAACTCCGGTGACATCAAAGGTCTGTGGGTCATCTGCACAAACCCTGCCCACTCCTGGACAAATAACGATACCTTCCGTGAGGCAATGGATAATCTTGACCTCTTCATCGTGCAAGACATCTACGATGACACAGACAGCTCCAAAAACTGTGACATCTTCCTCCCTGTTGTACCGGGCATCAAAAAGGAAGGTACCTTCATCAACACCGAACGCCGGATTTCAGGCGCACAGCCGGTTCTGCCGCGAGGCGAAAACGAAGTGTTTGACTACGAAGTTTTCCTCGGCATCGGCAAAGCCCTCGGCATGGGCAGTCTGCTGGACAATTGGAAAACACCCCGTGACGCCTTTGAGCTGATGAAAAGATGCTCTAAAGGAATGCCGGGCGACTTCACAGGCGTGAACTATGACGACGTGTTTAACTCAAAAGGCATCCAATGGCCGCTTAAAGAAGGGGAAACCTTAGAGGCCGACGAGCGCCGTCTGTTTGAGAACAACAAGTTCTACCATCCATCCGGCAAGTTTAAGTTTATGTTTGAAGCCATTGCCGAGAATCCTCTGCCCTGTTCGGCGGAGTTCCCATACGTCCTCAACACAGGCCGCGACACCGTTGGCCAGTGGCATACACAGACTCGGACAAGAGAAGTGGTCTT
>Ga0123355_10015581_pt1 | contig 11949 bp, 14 predicted proteins | sample TergutEmb28metaG_3_FD_89872 | JGI IMG/M metagenome (GOLD analysis project Ga0123355, IMG submission 89872) | Embiratermes neotenicus P1 segment gut microbial communities from Petit-Saut dam, French Guiana - Emb289 P1 | ecosystem: Host-associated > Arthropoda: Insects > Digestive system > Gut ... | reverse complement strand
TGTCAAAACTATTTTTTCGTCATTTTTCGCGTAACGTATGCAAGCATATTCAATTGTTTTCATCTACATTCCACTATTTTTTAAGAAAAATTATAGAAAACTGGACTTTTGACACAGGCTCCAAAGCGTGCGTAGATGAAAGTCACAGCCGTTCCCGAGCCGACAGGGATTTTCGCAATCCGCCTGCCGTAATTGTAATACACCAGCCCCTTTGCGTACGAAGAGAAGTATCAAGATATAGAATCTTCAAAAACATATTTATTAAGTTCTTCAAGAACGCCTTCGCTCCCTGTTAGGTGAAACGGCTCATATCCCAAACGAAGAAATCCAAGAATATCTTTCTTTTTATTTAAAGCAACAAACTCATGGGGCTGTAAATTGTGGCGTTCCATAAACATTCTTGCGTAATGCGCCTGCAAATAAGCAACAGGATCGCTTATTGGTTTATGCGTCATTTTCGCAAACCTCCTCTAAAAACATATCGTAGACACACTCAAATACTTCAAGGAAAATGCCGGTATCTTTGTCATTTAATAAACAATATGTTGCTGAACCAATAAAGCGTTCCATAGCCTCATCCACAGAAATACCTTTTTTTTCCGCATAAGCAAGGCTGATTCGTGATGTTTTGGCATCTACTAATGAGTTAAACCCTTTCATAATGTTTCTGCCTCACCTTTTCTATTTAACAGCGCCGTTGCTTTGTTACATGAAAAATAGATTTGCTCCGGGAGTTTATCTGCCTTAACCAAGCGAAGCAAAATGTTCAAAGCTTCACCGCTGCCAACTTCTCCGTATAAGCCGTCAAGGTAAGCGTTTAAAACGGTCATGGTATCATCGTTTGCTGTAAAGCCGATAACTATGTCGTAATCATGCGCTTTTTCTCTGGTTTTCCTGTTTGCAAGTACAAACTGAATCCACTCCATATCGGCAGCCTTAAATTGTTTCGTGTTAAACTTGTTTACGGCGCTTATTTCAAAATCAAAGGTGTATAAATATGCCTCGCACGCTTTGTTGCCTTTTGCAATTTCTATACGTTTGTTGCGCAATGCCAAAGTACCTGCATGATTTCTGTCTTTAGTGATATAAAAGCCTCGCCCAAAATCTTTATACGGTTTGCCTTTAGATACATCTATTGAATCAAATAAGAACGTAGAACCGTGATATACGGTAATGGTACTTTTAGCCGTTTCCGCTTTGCAAGAACATATATTTTCCAGATTATCAGACATCCCTTTAACCCCTTCACGCATACGCACCTCTAGTGTCGTCCATAAAGTGGTTCTTTATGGACGACACTAATTACTATTATGCAGCTTATCGCCTTATTTCGCAACGTATACCTATTTACTGCCAAGCAGCTTTTCCGCAATTTCCGCAAAGCCTTCTCCACATTCTTTGGAAGCCGCATAAGCAGGAAAATGACTAATGAGGGATTCATAACGGCGGATATTAGCAACAGCGCATGAAAGAGGAAAGCGTGCAAACATCGGCTCATCATTTGGAGAGTCTCCGACAAAAACTACTTCCATGTCTCCACTGCCGCTTTGCCAGCCAAAACGGCTTGACAGAAAACTTTCTGCCATAGACAGTTTGTCATAACGCCCCATCCAAATATTTACATGAATTGATGAAACCTTGGCAACGGCGCCCTCTTCCTCTGCGATAGCTTTGACACGCTGAGCAACACTCAAAGGAAATACCGGGTCTTCTTCGGCAAAATCAAGAGCTACATCAAAAAGGCGGGCGAACTGATCTTTCGCATAACGCAGTTTCGGAAACTCGGCAAAGGCTCGTTCTCTTACACGCACCAGAACTCGATGATCGTTTTTTACCGCATTGGGATGATACTCCGCCTTCAATACCGGCAGCCTGCCCGAAGCAGGTTCTTCCCAAAAGACGAAAGCTCCATTTTCGCCCACGACACCATCGACAGGCCATTGACGGGTTATAAGATCGCACCACCCTGCCGGCCGCCCGGTGACAGGAATCACTGCAAAACCCGCTTTTTTTAATTTCCAAAGCGCCGAGTACGAAATATCGGGGAGCTTGCCCTCGCAAGTTAGAGTATCGTCAATATCCATGAGGATGTACTTTACGCCGGAAGCTTCCTGGGTTGTCATCTCTGAAATCAGTTTCATTATTTTTCCTTTTATCATTGTACCTAAACCTGATGTCCATAGGCAACATTTTACGTTGACAATATTATACAAAGATTATATAGTAAAAGCAGGTCCAGTAGCTCAGTGGATAGAGCGGCCGCCTCCTAAGCGGCAGGTCGGCTGTTCGATTCAGCCCTGGATCATTTTAGAAAACTATACCGTGACGCTTGAATCAATTCACAAATTATGCTAAAGTATGCTCAACAACAGGAGAGATGTCCGAGTGGTCGAAGGTGTACGCTTGGAAAGCGTATGTGCCCGAGAGGGTACCGAGGGTTCAAATCCCTCTCTCTCCGAGAGTAACAAGTAGTTAAAAAAATCATTCTCTCTCCGAGAGCAATAGTAGTGAGGTTATCTATGGAAGAACAAATAAAAGCGGCGTTGGAAAATGTCAGACCATCTTTGCAGGCAGACGGCGGAGATGTTGAGTTCGTTTCTGTAAACGAAGAAGGAGTCGTCTCGGTAAGATTGACTGGAAAATGCGGACATTGCCCTCATTCGCAAATAACCCTCAAAATGGGAATCGAAAGTTATCTCAAAAAGGAAATCCCCCAAGTCACAGAAGTTGTCCGCGTCTAAGCCACCTCAAGGGCGCAAGCTTCAAGGAAGTTTACTTCCAGGAAATTTATTTCAAGGAAGCTTGCTTCCAGTATGCCGACGTGATATGGACAAACTCGGCTGGGAGCAGTGCGACTTTATTTTTGTTTCAGGCGACGCTTACGTTGATCATCCTTCGTTTGCGGCGGCGGTCTTGTGCCGCACGCTGGAGGCGGAAGGTTTTCGTGTCGGAATAATACCTCAACCTAATTGGAAAGAAACCTCTTACACCGCACTGGGTCGCCCCCGCTTTGGCTTTTTAGTTGGAGCAGGTAACATGGATTCAATGGTTTCCCACTATACTGCCGCCAAGCGGCTGCGCTCAGATGACGCTTACTCACCGGGCGGGCAAAGCGGCTTTCGCCCGGATCGCGCGACACTTGTTTATGTCGAAGGAATCAGGCGTGTTTACAAAGACATTGCGGTTATCATCGGCGGGATTGAGGCAAGTTTGCGGCGTTTTGCCCACTACGATTATTGGTCGGACACAGTGCGCCGCTCAATTCTGCTCGATTCAAAAGCTGATATTCTGGTCTACGGAATGGGCGAAAAGCCACTGCTCAACATAACACGGCGATTAGCGGCAGGCGAAAAAATCGGCGACATTCGTGACGAAAGAGGAACTTGCGTTCGTGTTCACGGAGAAGGCGTTTTCAGCCAATGGAAAGATGCGATTTTACTGCCGGATTACGACACCTTAAAACAGAAAAACGAAACAGCGTTACGTGCATACGCCGAACACTTTATGATCCAAAAACACAACACAGACCCTTTAACAGCAAAACCACTGGCAGAAAAAAACGACGGGGGACGCTGGGTTATTCAAAACCCTCCTACTCTGCCCCTCTCCTCAAAAGAGCTCGATAAATTATATGAACTTCCATTCACACGAAAAGCGCACCCCATGTACAAAGCGGCAGGAGGAATTCCCGCCCTTAAAGAGGTTTCCTTTTCGCTTGTCTCAAGTCGAGGATGTTTTGGCGGCTGTTCTTTTTGCTCGATTACTCATCATCAAGGCCGGGCTGTGACAGGCCGGGGCAAAGAAAGCCTTGTTCGTGAAGCACGCAAACTGACGGCACATCAGGATTTTAAAGGTTACATTCATGATGTTGGCGGACCTACTGCCAACTTTTTTCACCCTGCCTGCGATAAACAAAAAAAAGGAGGCTTTTGCTCAAACCGTGAATGTCTGTACCCGTCACCATGCCCTAATCTGAAAGCAAATCACAAACCTTACATGGAAGCACTGCAAGCGTTACGCAAAATACCTGGTATCAAAAAAGCTTTTATCCGCTCAGGAATCCGTTTTGATTATATTCAGTTAGATAAAAAATATGAAAAAGAATTCTTAAAAACTTTGTGCCAACATCATGTCAGCGGTCAATTAAAAGTCGCACCTGAACATATCTCAGATAATGTATTGAGGGCAATGGGGAAAGCCGGCACGTCAAGTTATGAACAATTCAGAAAAGATTTTTCCGCCGTAAATAAGCAGCTTGGGTTAAAACAATACCTTTTACCATACTTTATTTGCGCTCATCCGGGAGCGGGTATGAAAGAAGCGGCAGAACTTGCAAGGTATATCAAACAAACGGGCTTTACACCAAAGCAAACACAAGAGTTCTACCCCACGCCGGGAACAATGTCCACCGTAATGTATTACACTGGCTTAGATCCAAGAACGATGAAACCAATATACACCGCAAAAGGCGAAAGGGAACGGCGGAAACAACGGGATTTATTAAAGGGGTAAACTTTAAATTGCTGATTAGACGTAAACCTTTTCGATATTTTCATTGCTTACAAATATTGAGCTCTAAAGAAATTCAAATTTGGAAATAAAAATACTGCACTAGATGGGTGTCCGGTATAAAGCTCAAAATCATCGCCCACCCCACTTTTAATTTGCGGTTCACCATCAATAATAAGGTTAAACCAAACTTCAAACCGTGAATAAACATTTCCTTTTGCATAGTTGCTTTTTATTTTTTTAACTTCATGATCTTCCAGAAATCTTTCAATAAAAATGTAGTAATGAACATATTTACCATCACTTTCAACTTGTTGTTCTGATAATGGCTCAATCATTTTTGAAATTAGTACGTTACCTCTTTTTTTCTCAAAAACCAGATCAAATCCACTGTCAGAACTTCCATTCTCATCTGATTTTTGATTAAGATAAACAAAAATATTTACATTGTCATTTAGTAATGGAATCTTATAGTCGCCAATTACAATAAGACCATCGATGAATTCAAAACAACTAATATGAAAATCACCAAGATATTGAATAGGCATACAGAAGAAAAAGCCTGTTTCATTTTTCAACAAAAATATTGATACAGTATTGTGTAACGAAAAATCCAACTGCTGTGTATTTGTTCTTGCACAATTTGAGAGAATAATTGCCATAAACAAAATGCATAAGCATATGTTACTTTTTCTTTTCATCATATGAGAGTAAGAGAGCCTCCATATTATTATTTTTAAGGATATATACTGCATATAGTGATATAAAGAATTTCAAGAGTCTTGTCAACAGTTTTTTCCGGCAAGAGTTGCCGGGGCTGTCCGAAAAGTTTCTAACTTTTCGGACATCGCCATTAAAATGCGTTCGCCGTCTCAGCTTTCCAATTTGACAAAAAATCCTTCCGCACAAATAACTTTTTTATACTCCATTTTCCGCAAAATGATTCCTCCAAACACGTTCAATTCCGCTTAAACAATCTTCTCTGTTTATCAAATTTTTAACATGAGTTCCCCATTTTAAATTGTCGCAGTAAAAGCCAAAAAAGCGTTTTGCTCTTGAAATGTAAAACTCCGGCGGCTGATGGCGGGCAAGGAGCTCTAAAAATCTAAGCCCAACTTCTTCGATATTTGGGGCAATATTTAAACCTCTGCTTTGGGCAAAAATCCATGGCATACGCACAGCGGCACGACCTACCATTACCGCATCGCAGGGGCTGGCGGCACGGCGAAGCAAATCTTCCGTAGAGGCGACATCTCCGTTTCCAACCACAGGGATTTTTAGCTCATTTTTCAGCATACCGACATACTCCCAACGGGCTGTACGTTTGAACTTTTCCATAACCGTTCGTGGGTGCAGCGTGATTAACTCGACCCCTGCGTCCTGGAGACAGCGGCAAAACTGCGCCAAATAGTCAAAATCTTCTTTATAGCCAATTCGTAATTTTACGCTGAGGCGGCGTTTTACTTGAGGTCTTACCAGCGAAATTAACTGCCCGGCACGGTCGATTGAAGCCATCCAGGCAGCTCCGGCTCCGCTTTTTCGGATTATTGGGGCGCTGCACCCCATATTTATGTCGATTCCGGCGCAATCCAAGCCGTCAAGGAGAGCTGCGGCACTGGCGATAGTCTCCGGATTGGAGCCAACGAGCTGAAAAACGTGCTTTTCCGGCACTGGAGCGGAATCGATATACCATTTTTCAAAGGGACCGTCTGCCAAAATGGCGGCGGCGCTAATCATCTCGGAATAGTAGCAGTCACAGCCCCCAAAATCATCAATTAGTTCTCTTAACCCTCTATGGCTAAGTTCTGCCATGGGAGCCAGATAAAATGGAATATTCATTATTTCTCCTTGTTTTAAACATTTTTTCTACTTGACTTATTTTGAATTATATCATATAGTAATAGATATAGGAGCGTACCTGAATGATAGCAAAGAGTGACATACCAAATATCAATGAAAAAACCGCCGAAGGAATCAAACCGGAAGGTGTCCCATACAAGGTTTTAATTATTGATGATTCGATGTTTATAGCAAAGCAGCTAGGTCAAATTTTTTCTTCCGAAGGTTATGAAGTTGTTGATACTGCTGCCGATGGCGCCCAAGGCATAGAAAAATATAAAGCTTTACACCCAAATATCGATCTTGTTACTATGGATATTACTATGCCTGTTATGGATGGGGTTTCTGCTTTGGAAAAAATTCTCGAATTTGACAAGCAAGCTAACATAATAATGGTTAGTGCTTTGGGCAAAGAGGATGTGGTAAAGAAATGCCTTCTGCTGGGAGCCAAGAGTTACATCGTTAAGCCGCTTGATAGAAAGAAAGTCTTGGAAAGAGTTGCTTCCGTACTAAAGCGGTAATAACAACTTATCTACTATATAAGTATAATCCCGGTATTTTACTAAAGATTTTGAGAAGAAATTTATTTAGTTTACTGTTATTGATAATCACACCGATCATCGTCGCACCAATGGAAATACCAATCGTAGCTTCGCAGGTATCGCCGGTTGAGTATTTGGCGGTATTCTCCGATCCGGCTCACCTCTGGGAAAATAATGTTGAGCGCATTATCGAAGAAGCTTTCAGAAGATTTTTCAGAACAAAAATAATCGACAACAGAGTAATGACAATTCGTATTCCGTTTGCCATGAATAATGATCGGGATTCTCTGCTTGAAACAAGAATGAGGATTGTTGGGCACGGAAAAGGAACTCCTGCCGCATTATGGCCTGTTATCGAAGAGCTATTGCATTCCGAAGATTTTCAACTTTACATAGACACGCTTTCTTCAGGCAGAGAAAAAGTTATCATTTTTGATATGGCAAATCAGACATGGTCGGCTACAACCGATCATTTTGTTATTTCACGTATGAAAGCCGGAATTCACATAGGGCTTCCGCATCTTCCTCATGTGTTGGTATCGGGAAGAGGCGCACAGGAAAGTGATATAAACAATTATCTTTTCTGTATCGGGCTTGTAGGTGTGGATTGTTCCGCTTTTGTTTGGTATATCCTCTCATATATTGCGGCAAGGGATGGGATGGATTTGGGCAGAGTTTTAGCTCCGTTTTTGGGAGTTCCGCGCGGGGTTGATCCTGCGCTTTTTGTCGGCACATCTTTTTTTAATTCAAGAAGCCCTCAAATGATCGCCGTAGACGATACTATCGAAAACCTGCGCCCTGCCGACATCATGTTATTCAGAGACGTAGACGGCAGAGTAATACATTCGGCAATAATTCAGTCAATCGATTTTGAAAGGGGAATAATCCGTTATCTGCAATGCACCAATGTCGGGCTGCCTCATGAACGCGGTGTTCATGATTCGTTCATTTACTTTAATCCGGCAAACACCGCAGTTTCGTTAGGAGACCCGTCACTTACATGGACAAAAAGGCGCTTCCCCGCATTCGCCGGAGAAGAAATCCCATTCGCCGATGACGGCGAACGCTTCCGTCACAGAGCTGGTGGCGGCGGCAGAGTGGTACGCTTGCGGGCGCTGATCCCTGTTATAGAAAGGCTTAATAGCAGATAACATCCGAAACGTACAAATTATTCTGACTTTATGGTAGCATAAAATATGGTTCTAAAAATTGAACAGGATACACCACTGACTGATTCTGAAATATTGGTAAAATATCCTTCAATGAATAAAACCATTGAGAGAATTATTTCGTATTTAAAATCAGTTGATACAAAAATCGAATGTAAATCTAAAGAAGGTATTAAACAGGTAAATGTCTCCGATATTTACTATATTGAAAGTATAGACAAACTTGCCGTTGTTTTTTGTGAAAAAGAAAAATACCAAACAAATTTTCGCCTGTATCAACTCTACGAAATGTTATCAGATAAGGGGTTTGCCCAAATCAGCAGGTATTGTGTTTTGAATATTAATAAAAAACGTGTAACTTGGTAGTTTTCCATTCCCAAAGCGCAAAAAGCGCATTAAACTTCTTATCATCACGATCAAGAGGTGAAAATGCAAAAAGCTCTTATATTAACTGTGCTTGTTGTGTTAATTACAAACACTGTCACAGCACAATCACATCAGGATGAAAGGCCGTTCAGGATAGGAACAAGTCTGGGTTACTCTTTCACTGGATACCGGGAAGAAACGTATTCATCTGTGAACAGATATCTAAATACATTAACTTTTATCATAGATGGCAATATTAAAAGGGGAAACTTTTTGCACTCGCTTAATTTTGGCTTTTTTACGGGAAACGCTGAAATGGCTGCTGGTGAAAGAGCGGCATTGATCAGGCTCCCTGATCCGATAACAGGAGAATCTTATTATCTTGCAGTGTTCCCCCAAAATCGTAGCATCAGAGGATACCTCGAATACGCGCTTGCGCATCGCTTGTGGGGAAACGAAACTTTTCCCGGCTATTTGGGCGGCGGTTTTCGTGCCGATACCTATATGCAGTTTGCCTCTTATCCTGGCATTACGGCTTTGCTCTCCATTAATCTGCACGCAAGTCAAAAATGGATAATCAATTCTGAAAGCGGTCTAATCCTTTCAGTTGGGGTTCCTGTTTTCGGTTATGCGGTACGCCCTGGATTTGTCGGAGTGGATTATGCCATGATGCAATACGCCGCTGAAAATCCGTTAAGAATTATAACGCTTGGCAGAATCACTAGCCTTCATAACCATTGGGCTGTTTTCGGTGATTTGAAATACCATCATCAAATAAACCCGTTGCTTTCGTTGTATTCTGGTCTTGGATTTGAGCTTTCCCGCATTAACTTTCCGCGTCCAAGAACAGACGCAATACTCAGGTTAAGTTCAGGAATTGCATTTACATTTTAAGGAGAACCATGTGAAAAACATTAAAATACTAACATTAATAGTGGCGTGTGCATTGTTGTCAGCTTGCCAGATCTTTTTGCCATCTGATCCTGATAATAACCCAAGGGCTATATTTGAAAGCATCTGGAATGAATTCAACAAAACGTATGCGCTTTTCGATATAAAAGATATAGACTGGGATGAAGTATACAAGGATTTCTCTCCTCGAATATCAGACACTATGAGCGAAAGGGAGCTTTTCGATGTAATTGCAGAAATGCTGGAAATTTTAGACGATTCCCACGTGTCTTTATCATCTCCTTTTGCCCATTTTACGGGTGGAGGTTGGCTTGACACCGTCAATATGGAACCTTTTAACCTTGAAGTGGTTAAAACATATTTGAACAGCGGAGGCACTGCCACCGAAGACGAAATGTTTTTATACGGAACATTTTCATCAAATCCCCGTGTCGGATACATTTATATTGCGGGTTTTGCCCTTGGGCTCACATCCGTTGCAAGCCAAGATTGGGCAATGGCAATAGACGGAATTGTGCGTTCTCTTTCTGACACAGATTCGCTTGTTCTTGATGTGCGTGGCAATCGCGGCGGGCTTATAGCAAATGTGAATATTATCGCAAGCCGTTTTGTTTCGGCACAGAGGAACTATGCGATGATACGCACAAAGAACGGACCTGGGCGTAATGATTTTTCAGCACCTGCAACCGAGACAATCCGCCCTGCCGGATCGCGATATACCAACCCTATTGTACTGCTGACAAACAGGCAAACAATTTCCGGCGGAGAATGGTTTACTTTGGCATTACGCTCCCAGGATCACGTCACCCATGTTGGCGGAAGGACAGCCGGAGCATTTTCCCTGGGACTGCGACGATCTTTGATTAACAGTTGGCTGTACACGCTATCGGTTCAAATAGTTACAGACATGAACGGAATATGTCATGAAGGAATTGGAATATTTCCAGAATATGCAGTAACAAATACACATGAAGAAATTACGTTGGGTAGAGACGCACAGTTAGAATTCGCAAAGGGATATTTTCAATAAATAATGACGAACCCCGCCGCAAGCAGGGTATCGTCGTTCTCCCGAGGCAGTTGCATTCGGGGTATTAAACCCTTCAGCATGAATAAATATTCCGCTGCAATCCCGTATTGCGCTAATCATATGTTATGCGACATTTGAATTGAAATTTCCGAGATATAAATTGACAAAATATGTAAATAAATGTATAAATAAGGCACTAAAAATGTAATGGAATATATTAACCAATGGTTAAAAATATTCCTTAATTATTTAATCATTGTTATATGGTAACCGGGTATGCATTATCTTATTCTTTGTTTATCTAAACAATGAGGAGTTTAAAAATGGAAAAGTTACAAATTGGTGATATGATCCGTGTTTTAAGAAGAAACAAGGAGATCACGCAGGAACAGTTGGCAGAAATATTGGATGTTTCCACACCTGCAATATGTAAATGGGAAAGCGGGCAAACTAACCCTGACATTACCCTATTACCTGTCATAGCGCGTTATTTTAAGGTTTCAATTGATTTTCTGCTGGGATTTTCTACAGAATTAAGCCTTGAAAAAATTAAAGGTATTTGTGATGATATTTCACAAAAATTTATTGAAATGCCATTTGCAGAAGCGCAAAAAGAATGGAGAGAGTGTCTTAAACAATTTCCCGCCTGTTTTCCACTTAGATTTGAATTGGCAAATATTGCAATGCTCAACCTTGCAAAAGCAGAAACTCAAGAAGAAGTTTTTAATTTTACAATTAAACTAATTGACGTCTATGAGGAATGCACAGGAAGCGATGAACTAAGAATTAAACAAGGGTCTTATTTTCAAATAGCAAACTTGTATATATCGTTACAAGACTTTGATAAAGCGGTGTCCGTTATAAATCAAATGCCTGCTCAAGTGGTCAATCCTAAAACATTGTTAAGTATGATTTATGTCCATAAAAAGGAATATAAGTCTGCCATAAAAAATATTCAGGAAAATATTTTTTATTCAATGAATAACATATTTGGGGAATTGGGCAATATGATTAATGTATATAGGATAACTGAAAATGAGGATTTAGATAAAATTCAAAAGTTATTTCATCAAATAATTAATATTTTTGAATTAGAACCACTATATGGAGTTAGTGTGTATCTTTTGGCTGCTCAAATGTTGGCAGAAAAACAAGAACTAAAAAAAGTAAAAATAGAATTGCAAAAAGTGGTGGAAATTCTTGAAAAATATCCACATGGCTCTATAACAATTAATAAAACACCATTTTTCAATAATTTAGATTATTCGATATTGGAAAAGAGCGGAAGTAATTTTTCTGCGGAAGTTTATCGCATGCTTTTAAACAATATATTCGAATTATCGAAAAAGGATAAAGAGATTATAATGTTAAAATCTCGTATAGAAAAGGCACTGTAAAAACAGTTCCAACATCGCATAACAAACGGTATATGCAAGTTTTTATGCGATTTTATTCTAATAAGCACCCTCCATAGCGTTTAAAATATTAAATAATTTTTGGATATGATTGAAAAGTTCTTGACTAAAATATAAATTTCAATTAAATTGTCATTAATATACGACTAAAGGAAACAGCCAATATG
>Ga0123355_10015580_pt1 | contig 11949 bp, 8 predicted proteins | sample TergutEmb28metaG_3_FD_89872 | JGI IMG/M metagenome (GOLD analysis project Ga0123355, IMG submission 89872) | Embiratermes neotenicus P1 segment gut microbial communities from Petit-Saut dam, French Guiana - Emb289 P1 | ecosystem: Host-associated > Arthropoda: Insects > Digestive system > Gut ... | reverse complement strand
GGGTTGTGGTGTGGGTGGGGGGCGGGGGGGGGGGGGGGGGGGGGGGGGAGGGGAAGGCATTCCGGAGCAGGTGTTAAACTCTCCGTCCCATCCAAAAATGTTCACACTCAGCACAGGAATTTTGAAGACAGTGTCTGAAGTTACCTGCATCATGATAATGAATTTTTTAAATTAACAGGCCACGATCTGGACCCCCAGATTTTCAATTTGCGGCTGTTGAGTGTATTGAATTTTTAATTTTCGCTGCCAAGTCCAAAAACGTTTTGAGAATTCACCCAGACAGCTAAACAGTCTCTAGCAGGGACTCTGTAGGTAGGATTATACCTTAGAGCGTAGGGTTATGCGGTCAAGCTTCCGACGTCTCGAGAAACGATCAGCCTAACTTCTGCAGATATTCATTTCCCCCTGATGGTGGTCAAAGCTGAAGGTAAATCAATCCCTGGATAGGACCTGAGGGATCCAGGAGGTTGAGGCTCCCAGATATCAAGACAATCGGCACATGCATGTGGTAAGGTTGTCGGCCATGCGCAACGTCCGCCTTTACCCTCTCCCTCAGGAACTCAATCTTAGAGACTGATTCGATCGCAGGGCCACCAGTGGCACCATCGGGAATCGAACCCGCAACCTTCCGGCTTGTAGCGCAGTTCCTCAAACAACCGCACCACCGCGTACCCCTCGCCCCCCATGCTGATGGTAACGGTGACAATTTCCAAAAATTTTAAATCGATTCCATCTTGTCAGTACTGATATAAGCAAGACCTTACTCATATTTACTGTATGTGAAAGCTTCAGATCCTGTACCATATGGTAACTATATCTACCACATTATTTAACGCAAAAATAGTACATTGTATCGACATGGTGTATTCTCACGGATCAGCGAATGTGCCCTCTCGGAGGTCCTGAAACTGGTGGTGCCCAGCACTCTAAATGTTGATTATCTTACAGGGACCACAGTGTGATTTCTGCGAAGTAGGAACTGGGTTTTTAAATGCCACTTGAAGTGACCTTCCGATGTTTGTGCACGCTGACATGGCATGGTGCTCGATTACTGGATTCCATTTCTGCTTGTACAGAGGAGCATCCCGATTCGCAGACTGGTGTAATAAAAAATGTACATTTTATAAACCTTTCATGTTTCTCTAATGTTACTGGGAAATGTTATTTAGCCTTTTGTGACTTACATTTGACTGTGAAGATGTACATGCATGGTGGTGGCTCGCGGCGGTTTGTTTAGGGATACGTAACCTGGACAGGCAGAACACTGGAAATTTGAAGTGGAATATTTGTGTAGCCTTTCATGCTTACAGCTACATTGTTTAATGTTATCAGGTTGTGAGTATTCTGGAATGTGACGCCGTGTGGGTTTTGTAGACAAGTATGAGCATTTTAGGGGAACAGCTGCCTCTTATCTTCCGGACTGAAGAGGGAATTGCTTCGCCTGCCTTGAAGTTGGAGGCAGCAGGTTTATTCTAAACTTTGGCACGTGATTTGCAGATCAAACGGCCTCTCGGTTTGGTAGGTAAAACGTCAAACTCTGCACAGAATTTGTTAGGATATATCCAGTTACATCTACAAGTGGCATAGTTGAACTGGCAAATATGGGAATTTGTGGGAGCAGAAAGAGGAAAATGTGAAGGAAAAATAGAAGAAAGTGCAAAAAGCTGCTGGCAAGTGCGGACAAACAAAGATAAGCCACTGCAAAACGTTCTGTTACTGTGCTTTTTCATATAGAAATGATAATATGATAACATATACAAATTGGAGTTTTGTTGAGATATGTCGTGCACAGTAATGTTGGCAGATTGTGTTGCTGAGGATTTGTGCTTTATAAAAGTCTGCGTTTAGGAGTGATTATTTCAGGGGTTTTAATTAATATTAGCAGGATTTTATAACACATGATTTTTAATTCATTAAACACTACAAATAACCCACGTGGGAACAATAGAGTTTCAGGATAAACACCACCCTGTATTTTATATATATATATATATATATATATATATGTTGCACTTAGCAATGACCGTGCTCTTGAAACCCAGTGTTACCACATACACCATCTCCTTTAATATTCGAATATTCTATATTTTCCCCCACAGAACTTATTAATACGTTTCCACGCGATTATCAAAAGGAACAGCATGCAGTGGTTAGGTGTTGTGTAATATCCTGTGTAAGTTGTTAACTGAACTTCTGTGTAGAGCTTAGTTTGAATTTAAAAAGGGGGGGGGGTTTAAATTCTAATTTCTACGACATTTCCGCCCATAAGTTACAGATTGAACATAACTGCATCCAGTGACCCAAATATCACCACTTCTGCGCACAAAAGAAGGGCCATCCACGCGGATGAAGAGAAAACCTTACGATATTACATCAATAAATGTAGATAAAACAATTCTTCATTAATACCGCTACTTACAATTCTAAAAAACACTACTCCATTATTCTCTTCACATTTCAAATTTTATTACTCATAACTTTTAACCCCATTATCCATATTATTTTACATTATAAATTATATTTATTTCCAATTCACAATATATTAATAACATGCAATACAAGCTGTCATACTCTATAAAACGTTGCTAATTGTATATAACACTTTTTAGGGCTCAGCCTGAAGATGGCTGTAAAAGAGGAGCCGAAACATGTTGATGTTATAATGATTTAATTACCTTTTAATTGTAATTTCTTAACGAATAGTTGCGTTAGACTGTGCAATTATACAAATATATATGTATATTCTAAAAGTTAAATATTTCCGCCCTTTTTCAGTCTCCAGAACGTTCTGTTTTTAATGCGTCGTACAGCAGTTAAGAACGAAGCGATCGCCGCAGGTGAATGGATGCAAGCAGCCTTCAGAGGGCAGAATGTGGAGCGTGACATGTGCCAGTGCTGCATGCAGCCATTCTAGCTGGTGGTGATATTGATTGTGGACTTGTCGCCGGAGGCACCACACAGGGCTCAGAATAGAGGACTGTAGAGCCGGAGTGCTGTGCTGTGTTCTTCCACACACACACACACACACACACACACATACACACACGCACGCACACACACACACACACACACACACACACACACACACACACACACACACACTGCACGTTCAGTACAATCCCGATGCTCTTCAAAATTAGACGGCACACCATGAACCTGACGCTAATGTACATCTGAGAGACGCGGGCGGCATCCAGATGTTGATTGAAATTGGCCTCTCGGTTAATGCGACTGGGTGATCAGCGCCCACAGCCAGAGGGTTTCTTTTTTTGCTGGATTAAATATTCACTTTAGAATTAGACTATGCAAAAAAGTGGTTTTCGGTGTCGTTTCGAAAAGAGGGACGGATACTGTCGCTGCATTACCGATGGAACTCGGATAAGATATGCCATAACCCGTCAAGCACACTGGTTATTGTGAAAGCGTCACAGTACTCTGTTGATTGGCTGAAGGATTTTTTTATTTATCTTTATTTTTATTGTTTATTTTGGTAATTATTTTTATCTAATGTGTCCTTGTTTGTAATTACCACACATCCATAATTTGCAGACAAAAAATATTCGAACTTCTCAGTAACCTAATTTAATATTATACTCTTACAGGACGTGTGTCCTTGTCGACCGAAGTGTAGCTGCTTATGTTTTGCGATAATGTGGTACTGTGCCTCACGTGTGTTAACAGAGCCATTTTCTGCCGACTGCACGTAAGGACTCACTGTCATATTTTATCCGTCATAAGCCAACATTTACTGCGCTCTGAAAGGTCGGTCGTGCCTCAGTTCTACCGCCACGTTTGCGGTAACCGATTTCTCTCTGTGACAGGGTGTCCACAATGAGAGGCCATTAATTCGCTAATCTTCCTGTGCACGCAGACAAAATCCTGCCAAGTCCTTCCCTTCAGCCTCTTCCTGCACACATGAAGTACCTGCGTGTTGCAGCTTCATACCATTACAGCCATTCGTACTAGCAGTTTATGGCAGAGGTTACTATATGTACCACCAGGCTTTCACCCAAAATTCTGCATTGCTCCGAGCAGATTATGCTTATGTTTTGAATGATTCTCGCAGTAACCAGCGATTACTTTCCTGCATAACATTGACTGATTGGTTTTTTAAATCGAGACGGAATGTGTTTACTGCGCGGTACGGACTGCTTATTTATATAAAATGTAGGTTAATTAAATTAAATTATTGTGTGACTTTGAGATGAAGAAATCTCATTTATCTAAATTTCAACAAAAATATTTTAATATATAATCAATTTTAACCACTACTGCATGTTCTCATTTTCCAATTTAGGGAATAATAGTCTAAAATATTATGTATTTCGATGCACCAACTTTTAAGGGAAGTCACTCACTTCGATATACTTTTTCATGCATGCTATTTTAAAATCTAACCGACGATGACCAGAAACTGCCGAAACTCGTGGTAGATGATAATTGAATGTACGAGTATAATGTTCTAAAAATTATGTTCGCTCTGACAACAAATACAGACATTGTTTAACAAACAGAACTGGACGACGATACCAAAAAATAATGAATGTGTTGCGGGCACATCTAAAGAACAGCAGAAGGGGCAGCAAGTGTTTGAATGGATGCCTACAGGAATAGGGGAGCACAGAATGAAGACATTGAGTGTTGACACAGCACAGCGGAATAGAACAAAGAAAATGAGTGGCTACGCAAAGATGACAGTTTGGTAACTGAGCTTATAAACTACGTTAAGAAGCTGATAGTTGTAGCCTGATCTAAAACGTTCTGCGATAGCGGAGTATGGACGTAGCTTTCGATGCCTGAAACGCCTTACCCAGAACGTCTGTTGGGCCCACTCTGTGTGTGTCCGGAGAATGTTCCACCAGGACAGTGGAGCTTAACCTCTGTGCAACCCACACGCCTCCATCCATCGCTGCTTTGTCAGTGGCATGTTGCTGTGTCGTCACTCGACACACATGAACTTACGTTGATAGTGCTGCTGCAGTAGAGAAATGTTGAACTGTGCTCATTCAGTACCTACCGGTCGATCGCGTGTTTGTGGCTGCTAAAGCTAATAACCACGTGTTTTCTGTGCTGCTTCATTACAACATATTATCTTAGGTCTGACAGGCTAACAGAGTGTCCGAAACGGAATTGACGCAATTAGGCATTGCCTTAAGAACAGCATGCAAAAATGCAGCGCATTCGTTCAACGTGTCTTGTAGCTATTGGACACGTAGTTGCTACGCCGTTCGTACACCAGGAGGGGCGGAAATGGGGTACAGTCAGTTCTTCTGGAACACGATACTTGGGTCCTTTGAGATCTCGCGTTGTATAAAACCGCGTAATAAAATAGGTTCAGATCGGTAGAAAATCTAGTCCGTTATCCAACCTTATGTGTTCACATTGGCAGCTGAGAGCACCCAACAGCTAACCCGCGTATGAGGAAGTTTCGCGTTCGCTGTCGCCTATTAATGAAGTGCATTATAGCAATTTCACGTTAACGCAACACGCGTGATAGCAGAACTGTCCCTGCAGGACGTGCTACGTCAAAAAAAGGAGCTCTTCAGCTAGGCCTGCTTGTAATTTACCCAATAAACAACAGGGATTTTCGAGATATAGTTTTGTCACAGCAGTGCTGCTGATGATTGGAGAATTTTGTCACGTTGCGAGGCTTGTCCGGCGTGAAGTGCTGACAGTAGGTAGGAAATGAAAGGGCGAGGGGCGCGGGGTATGAAACTGACGTCTCCGTGTGGATCGTCGTGGGGTGCTGGAGCGTCTCTTCCTCAGCAAACAAAGATGGAAGCATTTGGTTTGTTCGAAACGTCGAGAATTACCCAACGATGTAGCGTGATAATCTAGAACTTCTGAATGCTCGGGTCGTAAAGCGAGATGCATAATTAACCCTTTATAAAGACGGAGCACAGACCGCTTTATTTAAAGACCCAGTTCGTACCGCGCAGTAAACACTTTTCATGTCGGTTATAAAAACCAATCAGTTTATGCTGTAAGTGGCACAAGTGGCTGTTTGTTCTCAGATAAATACAAAACACATAAATACAGTGTGGGCAGAGCGTACAGTTGATGAATGTTAAACTGTTGGTGCATCACGTGACCGGTAGGCTTTAAAAGGTTAAAACAATACAGACAAAGCGCAGAATGTTTTAGTTAAAGACCCAGTCCGTACCGCGCTGTAAACACTTTTCATCTCGGTCATAAAAACCAATCAGTTTATGCTGTAAGTGGCACAAGTCGTTGTTTGTTCTGAGATAAATACAAAACACATAAATACAGTGTGGGCAGAGCGTACAGTTGATCAATGTTAAACTGTTGGTGCATCACGTGACCAGTGGGCTTTAGAAACTTAACGGACGCGCAGTGTAATGGTCGTTACTTCCAGTGAAAGTACATAACAGAAAGTCATGGAACGAAGTGTGAGAGGGGGGAGGTAATGCTGGTGTTCGTTCTGTTGCCAATCTGCACTGATATCAGTCCATATTGCAGCTTAACAGCCCTACTGTGGCCTAGGCAGCCTCATTTTTGAGTTTTCACGACCACCATCTGACACACCTAACTCGGTAGGAACCCTCTGGACGAGGGATCGGCCCGTCGCAAGGGTATGAGTTTATATATTAATAATGACATCGCTTCTCGAAAATGGTTAATATTAAGTGCATGAATCAGGACTTCAGAAATAATAATAATAATATTTATTTACTGCAATTGGTTTGTTACCCAGGGGCAGTGGTTATTTTACATGTAAACAAAGTATGAATTAGGGTACTACTAAATTTAAGTCGGGAGGGCTACATGAGAAGCATGTAGTGGCAAAATAATATCAGCCTTACATGAACACCCTATATAAATATTCGAGGGCATATCTGTACCTATTACGTTGTGTGTAGCACCCATGTGTCGCAACTTGAACACAAAGTATCGTGTATCGATAATTGTTTGTACGAATCACGTGTTGCTATAATTCTGAAATATTCCAGCAGAGACTGAAGTCCAGGCTGTATTATTTATGATCTACACCCCCCACCCCCCGAAAAACTAATTTCCTTTTCTTACTTTAAATGAGACGTTGAAAAATAAAAGAATATAATCCTAAGGCACACTGACTGTACTTATATCAACCGCCTTAAGTACTTAATCCTCAAAAATATTTTCGCTTATGATTCCGAGGTAGCTCAGTCAGTGTAGTGAGTAGTCTACCGACTTGAAGACTGAGGAACATGAGTGCGACTTACGGTAGGAGTGGGGGTGGGGGCGGCGCCCAGAGAGGCGCTGAACTCCTGTACAGACCTCTATGAAAGTGACGTGTCGTCTTGCCTTGAGAGTAAACCAGTCGGACATTTATCTCACCACTCAGATGTCTGGGACTGAGCTGCAAAATACAGCGTACAGTGCTTTAGCTTTCAAATATGTCGCCATGAAACGATGCGAGTTTAAAAAACGCGGGAATTTTACGTTCTACCTTCTTTGTTAAGGTGTCACTCTGATGTTGGTTTCCGTACTGTGTCACTTTTATTGTGGCTTTGAGCACGGCGGCCGTCCAGGGATATCCCGGTGGTTACAGGCCTTCTACAGGGTAGAGGTACTGTGTTCAGGGACAAGATAAAGCGGACATCTTCGTATTCTTCTTATTTGGCAAATTCAGCCCAAATGGGGGTTGACCTTTTCCAATGTAGATTGTCATGTATTCATGGGGTTCTGTTATATGGGTTCACTTTTTTTTATTAACCCTCTAAAGCCCAGTGGTCACTATATGTACCGCCAGTTTAACATTCACAAACTCCACGTTCTGCCCACACAGTGTATTTATGTGTTTATGTGGATCTCAGAACAAACAGCGATTATTTCCCTATACAGCATTAGCTGGTTGGTTTGTATAACATAGACGGAGTGTGTTTACTGCGCGGTGCGGACTGAGCTTTAAGTGTAATTAGGTGTTAAATGCAGCTGTGATATTTTCCCTTTAAAACGGTTTACGAAGTTGACTACAAAACCCGAATTAAGTTTGACGTTGGGCGACTGGGTAAAAACTCGTAACACTTCGGCCTTTATGTCTGGTGTCCCAGTCGAGATATGAACCAGCTTCCTGCCGAATACAAGTCATAAGTTTTGCCGCTCTAACAAACTTTCTGGCTTCGTCCATTAATTTCTGTCAAAGTAACGCCACACAGCACAATAACATTAAGTTCCAGTTGCCCGCTAATGCAGCCCACATTGATCCGTTCTGTAGGCATTTTATATTCCGACATGCGACACCATTGCTCATTTTGCGCCGTAATCACGTTATCACGTTTTTGTTTTAAAAATTGTCCCCTGCATTTCAGTGCGCATACAAATATAAACATTGATTCTAAATACAGTTCATTTGACAAGTTATTTAATTTATAACTACAAGCTCTGGGGTTCGGTTGCATCGGTGGTCAATACAAATAGCGAATTCAGACAAGCAAGATTAATTATGATGGATGCCTGTTTAGTCGCACTGCACCAACGGCTCTAATTCGTCTGCATACAGAAATTAACGTGCCTTAACCACAAACCCAATATAGCATTTGCAAATAGCTCTAATTTATTTTTTCGTTCACGCGAAAGAGAATTGCTGTTAAATTATGCAGCAGCAGTGAGTGTACTTTTTCACACAGCCTATTTTTAAATACGTCGTAGATTCACATAATCCATTGAAATGCGTTTGTTCAGTAACAGGAGGCGTCAATGATTATCAATAAACGCGTGAATACGAAAGATTATTTGCTGCGGTTTGTGGCAGAACTGGAAAGTAAGGTGTGCCAAACTTGTATCGTTTATTTAACAAATTTTCAGTAGCTTTTGTCTTGTGATAGGATGCTGGTTAATGATTAATAGAAACAGATGTGGCAGAAAGCCATCTCAACTTTTACTGGAGACACTGAGGAAAACCACGAAACTTAGAGCCAGAACAGCCGATTTCCAGGCCCATATTATAATTCGTCGAGTCCAAAATACGAGGCAGGAACTGGTACCCTGAAGAAGAAGAAGAAGAAGAAGAAGAAGAAGAAGACGAAGAAGAAGAAGAAGACGAAGAAGAAGAAAAAGAAGAAAGTGCATTAAAAAAGAAAGAAAAGAAAAAGAATCTTTCCTCCTCCCTCCTCTTCTTCTTCTTCTCCTCCTCCGCCTCCTCCTCTCTGTCCCCCTTTTTTTCCCTCTTTCTTCTTCTTCTTCTTCTTCTGCTTGTTCTCTCTCTCTTCCCTGCTAGAGGTGTTCTCCTTCTGCACTCACAATTGACACTCACTGCAGTCCCTATTCCTGTCCGAGTAATAAAGTTTCTGCCCTTCTTTGAAGCCACAAACTCGAGCCCAGCCTTCGGACCGTCGGTTACCAGTTCGAAAACTTCGCCGCTCTTCTAACACTGGGTACCAAAAAATGGTAAAGCCGGCAATAGCCCAACACAAAACTCGAACGACTGTTTACATTCATGACACAAACTGGTTTCAAACCCGCGACTGCACGTTTGGACAGTCTAAAAGTTCGCCAGCAATCAGCTGGGATGAGACACCGCTGAGAGTGACGTACGAAATTGCTAGACTTTATTTTCTGTTAAGCCAGATTGATAAAACGAAGTATTGCTATGTTGAGCGGAACAAAGGTGGAATGATGAAGAGGGATATAACAGACATGTGGAGTTCTGAAAGGTTAAACTGATGGAAGGGGGGATAATATTAAAAAGCATCTCAAAGGAATAATAGAATAGGGTTTGCACCTGACTCGAGTTATTCAGTAAAATGACCATTGCCTGGCTGTTGTAACAAAGATGTGAATTTAAAAAAAATTCTCCGGATTTATCGACTAGTTCTTTTCCTGCCGACTTCTCAATAGACGCTAAGTTCCACTGAGTTAGTTATGTGGTTATTAGAGTACAATTAGGCACTTATTTACCGTCAGGAGTGTTGTGTGACATAGGATACCGTTGTATAAGTGTTTTGTTCACAAAATCAACACCTTTAGAGAAGACACGTTATGAGTGACCTTGCAGTTCCGCTTGTCCATGCTTGTATCCCCAATGTAACGCCATTGAGAGGGGTAACTGTGCTGTTGTCACGAATCTGTTTGTGTCGTGCATCGAACATTTTATGTGACGGTCTGTCGGTTCAGTTAGCAATTTCATAGCCATATCTGACAGTTAATCTAGCACGCAATGGCAAATTGTCTTTAGTAAAGTCAATATTTATCTATTTATTCATTTTATTTTTCGTCCGCAGTTAATATGTTGTTTGTTTATTCATACATTTGTTTATTTATTTGATTATGTTTTTATTTAGTCCGTTATTATTCTGTGGGTTTAGCGCAACCACAGCTGCCAGCTATTTAAATTAGCCATTGTAACAAATATCAGGAGTCACATAAATGTTCACACAGCCCATAGAGAAGGGAGTAGCTCCATGAGTGACGCATACAATAATAATAATAATAATAATAATAATTGGAAAAAAAGAGAAAACATGCACACTGATAGATGTGGCAATACCCGCAGACAGAAACAACATGAAGAAACTACTGACCACTTAACCTCGGGATGCCCCATTTTGACGAAGAACGAATATTTAATGAGACACGATAAAGTTTGTACACATTTGCACTATTCAGTAAGCAAAGCCTTAGGCATTGAAACCACAGACAAATGGTACACACACGTGCCCAAGCCAGTGTATGAAAAGGGAGATGTCACAGTGTTGTGGAATCAAGCAGTACACAGAGAGAGAGAGAGAGAGAGAGAGAGAGAGAGAGAAGTTACAGCAAATAGGCCAGATATAATAATTAAAAACAAAAAAACAGAAAACATGTACACTGATAGGTGTGGCAATACCCGCAGACAGAAATGTTGTGCAAAAGGAAGCGGAAAAGAAGTTAAAATACAACAGTTTATGTACAGAGATACAACGAATGTGGAACCTGAAATGTACGATTGTACCAGTAAAAATTGGAGCCACTGGAATAGTAACGAGAAGCTTAAGGAAAAATTTGGAAGCTGTACCAGGAAAACATTCGATAGATTCACTGCACAAAACAGCTATACTTGGAACATCACACATATTAGGGAAAGTACTGCAGTGTGAAGCTTGAAGCATGAGCGGTGGGGATCACCGCTGGTTCAAGAGAAGTACCGGGAAGAACAGGCCTGTGACAAGAGACATCCACATAATAATAATAATAATAATAATAGAGAAATTCGGATAATAATGGTGACAATAATAATTCATTTTATTGTCATGGCGCTTTTTGCAATGTCACGTGATACAGTACATTTGTATACTTACAATAAAAGCCAACAAGGTGCACTATGTCTCAACTTTATTTTGGTAAAGAACTGTACTTGTTTTGCACAGACTTATTGCCCATCATGAGTCTTAATACTGTTTTCACAGTTCCATCCCGACCTCGCTAGCAGTCAACATAACTAGTCTGACAAATAACTAGTACTGTGAATACAGTATTAAGACTCCTGATGATGGACAGTAAATCTTTCCGAAACATTTACAGTTCTTTACCAAACACAGTTGAGAAATAGTGCATCTCGTTGGCTTTTATTATAAGAATGCATCACGATGCACGATCCTCTGAATGTCAAAGTACATTTGTACTTCTTCGGAATGTGAGTTCCTTCGCTGATCTTGAGCATCTTCTGCACCTCGCTAACCTCAGAAACAAAAACGTCCCTCTGAACCAGTCACCTGGATCAGAAGGCCTGCCTGCAGCCCTGCAGTTCTCGACATGCCTGTTGTGACGTTTTGCTGACCGTGCATATCAATATATTTATCTCAGTAATTAACCAACTTGATGCACAACATTTTTTTCTTACAATAAGTTTATTTCATGCCTCTACATGTTTCGAGCACATGTGCTCATCATCAGGAGGTCAAAATTGCATTACACAGCCTCTGGTATCATCACACCTATAGGTGGCCGTCTGATGCACAGGTTGAG
>Ga0123355_10015579_pt1 | contig 11949 bp, 13 predicted proteins | sample TergutEmb28metaG_3_FD_89872 | JGI IMG/M metagenome (GOLD analysis project Ga0123355, IMG submission 89872) | Embiratermes neotenicus P1 segment gut microbial communities from Petit-Saut dam, French Guiana - Emb289 P1 | ecosystem: Host-associated > Arthropoda: Insects > Digestive system > Gut ... | reverse complement strand
GTTTATTAATTCGAAGGTCTAACGTGTAAAACCAAGTAATATATGGTATACTTCACTCAAACAAAACAAACGGCACGGAGGGGTAACATGTCAAATTTACTAGCACAATGGCGCAACGAAGCCAAAACGCGTCTTCCAGAACTTTTACAAGAGGTAGCGACTTCTATCAAGGCCGTGCATCCAGATAGTACAATAATTTTGTTTGGCTCTTATGCCAAAGGTGAGCAACACGAAAATTCGGATTTAGATATTTGTGTTCTTGTGCCAGAACTCACATACCGCCGTGCAGATATGGAGATAGACGCTGCTTGTGCTATTCGTGAAGATTTTCCGTTGCCAATGGACGTATTGCTATACACGCATGATGAATTTGAAGAAAAAGCAAAAAAGAAATTCCTAGTACAGCACCAAATTAAAAATGAAGGAGTAGTTTTGAGTGCATAACTTAGAAGATGCTAATGCGTGGGTAAACTTTGCCCAGCGTGACTACGATGTTGCTGTGCATTTAAGCAAAACATTTCACCCAATGCCGGTGGAAAATATTTGTTATGGTTGCCAACAGGCAATTGAAAAGGCTTTGAAGGCCGTGCTTATATACCATACTGGAGATTATCCAAAAACGCATGATATAGGTATGCTGCATAAACTGTGCAAGGAACATACGACTGAAATAGACTTAACCCCAAGCACTGCCAGAACTTTAACGAGGTTTGCAACCAAATCACGCTATCCAGATGATGTGTATGATTTTACAGAAGCGGACACTGCATTGGGGATTAAATATGCAGGGCAAATTTTGGAGCAAGTGAGAGAAGTTCTGTCTGTGAGTGCATAACAATTGTTATGTAGGGGGATATTGGATGCTTACAATAAACAGCCCCAGACTAACAATGCGTAGCTACAAAGAATCGGACCTGCCTGAATACCACAAAATAATGTCCGATAAGACAAATATGTATTTTTTCATCCCATTCGGCTTCGTCACAAATTCCACCCAAGAATCGACCCAAAGTCTAAAAGATGCCATCCGGTTTAACGCACAGGGGATCGGCCATCGCCTTTGCCTTACGTTAAAGGGTAGCGATAGTATGATAGGTGGCATTGGTTACACAATAGCCTCCCAAACGCCAGTGGGCAATGTCGCCGACCCAATGGGCTGGTTTATTGCGCCGCAGCACCAAAACAAAGGCTACATAACAGAAGCGGCAAGAAGGCTTTTGGAGTACGCCTTCCTTGAAGACAACTGTGTGCGGGTAGCAACGGCCTGTTTCAAAGAAAACATGGCAACGCAAAGAGTGATGGCAAAATTGGGATTCCGCAAAGAGGCCGAAAAGCTGGGCGCAATGTGGCACGATGGGCAAATGCGCGACAGGCTGGAATTTGCACTAAACAGAAACGAGTTTGGTTAATACCCGTAACACGTCAGTCTAATTTCATGCGAATGCCGTAACTGCCGCCCTCATGACTACTTTTGCAAAGTGCCGTGGGCCCTGCGAGGCTTTGGGTTCGCCTACGACTCACAGCATAGACAGCCAATGTAATCATATTCGCCAACAAAAAATACCGTCCATTGTTCATGACAATAGGCGGTATTTTTGTAATGCATACTAGCTGGACAAGCTATGCATAAATCAAATCTGCATATATCGTTTCATGCACCATCGCTTGGAAGTTGTTTATGCGCCCAGCTCAAGCAATTGGGTTTTCGGCCTTATCGCATTCCGTAACTCTATTGGCAGGGTCTTTGCGAATGGCAATCATCATATTACGCTTCTTACGAAGATAAGCCTATCATGCAATCCACCTTGACCAATTTCACGTAGTTTTTAAGGTAATAAAGGTTAAATAAAGGCTAAAACCAAAAACTGAACCCCTTGCCCTAAAAAATGCAAAACCCCTGCAACCATAATGATTGCAGGGGTTTTCTTTACTGAGCTGGAAGGATTTGAATTTCTCCATGTCCGTTTTCTAGCAAAACCTTGTAACGCAACATGCCGCAAATGTCAGTGTTTGCGGCATTTTTGTGTAATGAAATAAAACTGTATATTTTGGTTTTTGATTCTGTAAAGGGTAAAAATGTTGACGAAGATTGGGTAAACATTGTTTGCCTTTTCTTTGCGAAGACTTGAATTAAGCTATTGCTTACTCATAGTGTGTCCACATCCGAATAATTTTTATAATCCCCTTGTATGGAACGCCATTCTTATCTTCTAGCCCATCCTCGTTGGGCAGCACATCGTACACGATACGATGTTGTTTATTTATCCGCCGTGAATAAGAACCTTTCATATCGCCTTGCAGTTTTTCATACGCCGGAGGATTTTGCCACAGATTTCCCTTAATTACAGACAAAAGGCTTGCAGCAATTTTTTTTAATCCCGCTCGTTCAAGCAGGCGGGCATCTTTATCTGCTTGGCGTATATTTTAGTCGACATCCCATCCCACGCTGTCAAGGCATTCTTCCAGTGGTGTTGCCTTGCCTTCCATTATTGATTCCTTCATGCCGGGTATGGATTGTAGGTATAGGGTTTCAAGCATACCATACCAGTCATCTTGGTTTACTAGCATTGCTGCGCCGTCGTCTGTGGCAATGGATATGGTGTCACCTTGCCTGATTACAGCGTCGAGAATAGTTGCGAAATTTTTTTGTGCTATTGTTGCGGTAATGTGACTCATGCGACACCTCCTTGAATCTATTATACACTATACGAATGCGGAAACTCAATCTCTGATTGTTCAATGCCAAATTAGCAAAAATGTCATATTTTGTATTGCAAAACCTTAGGCCAACCCGCATAATGTAATAAAATTAAGGATTCATGTATCACTAATTCAAAGTTGAAAAGTTATGAACTAAACAAGTATTGGAGCGAATCAAATGCATGTCGGTGAATTGACATACCTCGACAGGCCATATCGTTTTACCGTAAACGATGGCATATTGAGGCTGAACCATCTTGATAATGCAATGCGTATTTCCATGGTTCCATTAGGCGATGTAACGGGAGAACGGGAGCATACACACTCAGCCTTGAAGAACTGAAACTCAAGGCTGACTATTTTGTCGGAACTTGTTATGAAAATAGAAAAAAATAGTTATTACCCCAACAGCTAATGCCTTCGGCATGAGTAACGATACACTAACACTACCAGTTGCCCATGTGATTGAATTTGCTGGTAATACAAAAAAAATTGCAGGCATTTCATTTTCTTGCGAAGAATTAGATTGGATTTATAATGTCCAGCAATTTGTAGGGCATAAAGGCTATCCATTTATCAGCGAAAATAAAGATGAGCATTTCACGGTTTATGTAGATGGATTTGCAAAAACAAAAACCGACATAGGAATTGTTAATTTTAATGGAACTGCTGTTTCGTGCCAACTTGGCTTGTCATTGACGAGAAGTTTTAGCAAAACCCCAATCTCCATGCGAGCGAATCTTCTGCTACGCTTTGAGGAAACAGATGATTACACTTTTTTGCTTAATTTGATAGTCAATATTCAAAAAGAGAATGTCGACGATTTTACTGTCACGAAGCCATGTTCCGTACTTACGTTTCCGCTGGCGAACACCTACGCAAATTGCACTTGATGCAAGAAAAAGTGACGGCATCAATCGAAATAAACCCACCAACAGCAACTGACCTAGAAATAGGGGCAATAAAATACAAGGACGGCATATTACAACAAAATCCAAATAAGCGCATAACAGGCATCCCCGATGATGTTTGGAACTATCGCATAGGCGGCTATCAAGTCCTTGATAAATGGTTCAAGTCGCACAAGGGCAAAACAATGACTATAGATGGTTTTGGCCATATCGCAAATGTTTTTGGCTTGCTTGGGGAGACAATTTCGATACAGAAGCAATTATTAACATTACATGAATAGGAGTGCATTTTAATGTATTCAACCATACGCTTTGAAAAATACAAAAGTTTCTCTAGCCCAACCATTAACTCTTTATCGGGGCTTAAACGTGTTAATATTTTTATCGGACAGAATAATAGCGGGAAGTCTAGTATCATAGACGTAATTGGCTGCACTTACGGGTTGGATGCATTTACTCGCCTAGGCAAAATTATTTCAGGACTAGAAGTAGAAACGACTATTTCCTCTGAATTAATTGATAAAGTGTTCAAAGCGAATGGGCATATAGGCAACTACAGAGACGCTAAACACTTTTGTAGCTCGAATAGCGAAATACCCCCTGTTAAACTTGGTATCAATTACAAGACATCATCATTAAGGGGTGATTCTTATTTCTGGGATAATAAAATAGCTGGTTACGTCACTCAGGGAAAGCAACGTGCATCAATAGACCGTAACGTACTGCGCGCAATAGAAAGTTATATAATTAGTTTGTCTCAAAAATTTGCCTTTCGACGTTTATCTGCTGAACGCAACATTGTACCAGAATCGGAATCTGAGACCACTATGCTTGATGAATATGGAAATGGTGCAAGCAACTTAATAAGACTGTATCTCAGCCGTGATGGATATGATGAAAAGATAATCGAAGAAACACTTCTAGGCGCACTTAATGAAATTATGTATCCCGATGCAATTTTTCGAGCAATAAGAGTGCAGCAAGTTAAACGTAGTGATGAATTGCTTTGGGAAGTGTTTTTACAAGAAGAAGGAAGCGAGCGGTATGCCCTGTCCCAGTCTGGTAGTGGCTTAAAAACAATCATATTGCTTCTCTTGAACCTACTGATTATTCCAGAAGTCAAAAAGTATGACGGCAAAAAAATGGCTTTTGCCTTTGAAGAGCTAGAAAACAATTTGCACCCTTACTTACAACGCAGAACATTTGAGTACATTTATAAATTTGCATTAGAAAATGACATATATGTTTTTGTGACTACGCATTCCCATGTAGCAATAAATACTTTTTATGGCAAAGACGAAGCCGCTCTTTTTCATATCACAAAAAAAGATGGCTTTTCAGAAAGCAAAATAATTGACAACCACATTGATAAAGTTTCGATTTTGAATGACCTTGATGTTAAAGCTAGTGACCTCTTTCAATCCAATGGAATTATATGGGTCGAAGGGGCATCTGATAGAGTCTACATTAACCGCTGGCTAGAGATATTTTGCAACTCAACATACAAAGAAGGTGAACATTATCAGTTTCTTTATTACGGAGGAAGCAACCTTTCTCATTATACATGTTCGGATAGAGATGTGGACGACCTAATCAATATCTTAACTACAAACGTCAATGCCGCAATAATTATGGACAGCGATAAAAGATATAGGGGTGCCTCTATTTCTGCTGCAAAAACCAGAGTGCGCTCCCAATTTGAAGAGTTTAAGATGTTTGCGTGGATAACCAGTGGGAAAGAGATAGAAAATTATATTCCATATGAGGCAATAAACGCTACATACGGTTGCAAATTGGATTCTCAATGTGGGCGTTATGAGATTTTTCCCGAATATATAAGTGGCGTGAGAAAAAATTTTAATAACGAAAAGGTACAGTTTGCACACAAGGTAGCTGACAAAATTACAATAGCAAATTCATCTAACATCCTTGACTTGGCACAGCAGATAAAGAAATTATTTGACCAAATTAAACATTGGAATAAATAAGCTATTTTCCTAATTGCGCTAGGAGGATAAACGTGCACAATCCTGATAAAAGAGAAATTAGCATTATTGTAATAGCTAACATTATTATTTTGTATTGGCGTTTGTGTTGCAAGGATAGCTTTCTGGATGGCTATTATTTAGACACTACCAAAAGCAATAAGCCCCGCACAATTACCCCTGCCACCTTCGTAATGGATTCATTGAGAAAACATAAATTCACGCAAGAGGGCTGGAAAAACCACGCTGGTGATGCATGGAGCGATACTGATTATGTATTTACTAACGAGCTCGGTGAACATCTAAAGCACGTTACCGTTTACAAGAATTACAAGCGTATAGTTAGCGACCTTGGCATACCATCGGCACGCTACCACGATTTGCGACATTCATATGCTGTGGTTGCGCTTATGTCTGGTGATGATGTAAAAACAGTGCAAGAAAATCTTGGACACCACACCGCTGCTTTTACCCTTGATGTGTACGGACATGTTACCGAAGAAATGAAACGCAACAGTTCCGCAAGGATGGATGCGTTTATAAAGGGTGTAAAATCATCTATAATCTAAAACGTGTAGTCATCAGCTACATATTTTCACATAGTTATATGTAAAATACCAACTGCTCTATTCAATCTTTGTATAGCAATTGGTATTTTGTTTTTTGCTGTATCCTTAAATTGATAGCGAGATGTGCTGTGAAAGTTGTGTCATATTTGAAATGATCATGAAGGTCACTCAAGAGGAGCCAGCCGTTGATGCAGAGTGTGGATAATTCGTAGACTAGTCTCTTGGCAAGGGATGCCCCTGTATCATTATTCTGCTTCTGTCATTAGCAATGGGAGTATTGATATACCTAAACACATTTATTTGGCGCAAATCCCATAAATAAAGTTTTTCAATTGGAGTGACATTTATCGAAAGGCTTTGCATGCGGGTGTGATGAGACAAATCTAGTTCCCTTAAAAAATTCCAGTCCAGCTCAAGTTCTTCAAGTGCTCGGTTATAATATAAGTTCAACTCTCCGATGTTGTTTCTTGCCAGTCTCAACACCCTCAATGCGCGATTATTTGACACGCATAGTGATGCAAGTCCCATATTCCTAGCAATCAAAACTTCCAAAGCCGTATTGTTGGAAATATCAATGAAGTCAACTTCGTTCCCACTGATATTAAGTTCAATCAAATCTATAAAATATTCTAACCCAGCAAAACTGCTAATACCTCGAGTACCAGCATCCAGCACTTCAACGCCTTCAAAATCCGATGCGAAAATTACTCCATGCGTTTTCCCTATTGCCTCACGCACTGCAACTAGAAAATTTAGGCACTCGAAAACATCTGATAAATCCCGACTATTTAGGAGAGTGTCCGTCGATGCTACGGTGTTTCTTCTTACAGATCTTCTTTCCGCCAAAGTTGACACGCCCATAATTATGCCAATAAAAAGAGAAAGAGCGGTCAAGACAGTAACAACGACCTTAAAGACCTGTCGCCATTTCTTTAAATAATTTTTCTTGTTTTTTACCAACTTCGTTTTACTCATTGAAAAACACACCTCATAAATCCGAAACTTTGCCATGTGCGAAATTTTGGTATAGATAAAGCTTATATGCGACCAATAATAAAAAGGTTAAACCATTATAACACATACAAACAAAGTGTAGGAAATAATCCTTTTTGAGGAATCCAGAACATTTTGTTATGTATACTTTGATTTACAGGACACATTATTGGAGATTTGAAATGCAGCAGCGCACTACAAGATGGATACACTTATAAAGGGTGTAAAAACCTCTAAAGGGTAAATTAAAGGGTAAAAATAAGATTCCGCATATAAAAAGCCCCGAATACACAATGCTTTCGGGGCTTTCACAAATCGGAGATGGAAGTGTTTACACATTACCACCGTTTTGATATTATAAATACGGTAAAAACGGGCAGTATGGCTCTAATCTTCAATTGTACCAAGATGCCCCGACTATCTTGACATTAGATTATTAATATGGTAGGTGGGTTACCAAAGTACGATTACTTTTCCTTTGTTGCTCTTGATGAATGGACAGATCACGGTACAAACGAGTGAATGATGAAGTCATAGCGATGAGGAGGGCGACAAATTGATTGTCATACCGAAAGGAACACAAGCCGAGGTTTTAGCATTAGAACCGAAAGGTCATATTGTTGTTTTAGGGACAGCCGGAAGCGGTAAAACTACAATGGCTCTGCTTCGTGCAGAAGTTTTATCCAACCTTATTGATAATCCAAAAGTTCTTGTTGTTACATTTAATACAGCTTTAGTTGCGTATATGAATAATATTCAAACTACCGCTCATGGTCGTGCATTTGAAGTGTTAAATTACCATAAGTTCGCACGAGGGTATTTGAATAGCGTCGGTAAAATGGGGCGGAACTGTATCGCCGACGATAATGCTCGTCAAGGTATTGTCGAGGATATACTTCGTGGCGCAAAAGAAAAACATCCTGGTGAATCAACATTTACTCGCCCGGTTCAGACATTTGTTGAGGAAATAAAATTTATTGAGCGTTTTGGCATACGGACAAAAGAAGAATATAACGCTGTAGAACGCATCGGGCGGGCCGATACAAATATCCGACGTGATAACCGTAAATTGTTTTTTGCTGTGTACGAAGCATATGTAAAGCGTAGAACCGAAAAAGGACTTTTATACGATTGGGACGATATTGCAACTTCGGTTTATGATGCTTTGCTTGAAGACAACCGCCCTCGGATGTACAAGCATATAATCGTTGACGAAGGACAGGATTTTTCTCCAATGATGTTAAAATCGCTCGTTCACGCAATACCTACTGACGGCACATTTACCTTTTTTGGAGACGTTGCCCAACAAATCTATGGGAACGCCATATCATGGAAATCATCAGGAATTGATGTTCAATCACGAATACATCAGCAACGAAAGATTTGGAAATTTGAAAACAACTATCGCAATCCATATGAGGTGGCGGTATTTGCGCAAGACATAACGAAGCACCCATTATGGGAAGCTAAAGGCGAAGATTATGTTACTCCTAAATTTGAACGCCCAGCGGCGGGATTGAGACCTACGCTTGTTAAATACAGCGATTCGGTGAAAGAAACGGCGGCTCTTGTTCAGCTTATCAATAGTAACAGAATCGGACGGAGTGTAGTGATTGCAAAAAACCGCGACATAACTGCCGAAATAACGCAGAAACTTAACAATAGTGGCATTCGCGCCACGGAAATTAAAAGGGAAACAAGTAGCGGTGTAGCTGATGGTGTTTACGTTACAACATTCCATTCCGTAAAAGGACTTGAGTTTGATAGCGTCTACATCCCATATCTTAACGACGGCGACTTTCCGGGAGAAGATAAACTCGAAGCTGCCGAATCAGAAGATGGAGTATATGCAAATGGGTTGAAACTTTTGTATGTTGCTGTAACAAGAACAGTGCAAAGCGTAGTTATGTCTTATTCTGGCGAACTTACGCGATTATTCCCCAGTATATCAGAAAATTTTGTCACGGTTGACAAGAGTGAGGAGTAGGTTAACTATGAATGCTAATGCAAAAGCATATGATTACTTGCTCGAACGAGGTGCGACGCGACTCTGTCATTTTACAAAGGTGCAAGCCCTAACTCATATTTTATTGAGCGAAGATGGAATACTTGCTACAGACTTCATTCCAGCTGATATTAAGCAACAGAATGACTTAGAGCGTATGGATAATGCAGAAGATTATGTGAGTTGTTCGCTTCAATATCCAAATTGTTGGTACTGGGAAAAAGCGAAAAAAAGGGACACTGATATTATTTTCAAAGAATGGGTGGTTTTAACCATAGACTTGGGGCTATTAAAAAATAAGTTGTTTAAATATTGCAAATGCAATGCGGCAAAGAGCAGTGGAGCATATATCAAAGGGGATTTAGCCATGATCTCTGAGTTGTTTTCAGAGCCAACTGTGCAGTCTAAATACAGAGCCCCGAATATGTTATCTTGCTGTCCTTCCGATGACCAAGCAGAAATTATAGTTTATAAAAACATACCCATAAGCTATGTGAATGGCGTAATTGTCGGTGACGCTGATAATGCAAACCATATCGCCGCGATTCTAAGAGCTGTCGATAGAAGAATACCGATTTACGTTTCCGCAGAAGTGTGCAATACTAAATGGAGCAATATGGTTCGGCAAGGTGTAAAACCGCATGAAGCGGAATACAATTACTGAGGTGAATAATGTTATGAGCGGGATTCCTATGATTAATGAAAAATGTGCGGGGGCGTTTGTTGCATCTGCGATAGGCGATGCGCTCGGCTGGCCGAACGAATTACGGGCAAGCAATGCCAACAAAAAAAACAAGCCCCTCAGCGATTTTGTAGAATGGCAACGACGTTCAGGTGGACGTTATTGGAGCCATTCTGAAAAAATACTTGCTGGGGAATACAGTGACGATACACAGATGAACTTGGCTGTAGCACGAAGTATTTTATCTGGGAAGCCGTGGGTGACGTACTTGTCACAGACAGAACTTCCATTTTGGCTTGAATATGAACGCGGTGGTGGTTCAGCAGTAAAGCGAGCGGCAGAACTTTGGAAAAAGAAGACCGTACCATGGAAATCAAATGCTACCGACGTAAAAAAATATTTCGATGCAGGTGGAAATGGAGCGGCTATGCGCGTTTTACCGCATGTTATTGCGGGACATCGTGAGGGGTTTGACAAGCTATTAAGCAATGTTTTTCAAGATTCAATAATAACACATGGGCATCCTCGTGCAATTGTGGGTGCACTTTGCTATTCTTATGCATTAATGTTCTTGTTTAAGAAAAACGATACATTAGCTTTTGGGGAGCTTGTTGATGCCATAATAGATACAAAAGACATATGGGGAGCTTTTCCTAGTTATGCAGATGTGGAGTGGCTAAATGTCTCTGAACCTTATAATTTTTCGAATTTGTGGTTAAAAACCGTTGACGAAATGGTGGTGCAGTTGTACCTCATTGCTACTGCACTTAGCAAAGGAGCATTGGATTCGGAAAACGAAACTCTTTTGGCAATCGGATGCTTTAACAAAAACGTTAATGGTGCGGGTGATATTGCCGCACTTGCTTCCATCTATGTCGCATCGAAATATGCCAACAACCCGGTACTAGGTATCAAAGCTGTAGCAAATGCCTTTGGTTCTGATACCGATACCATTGCATCAATGGTCGGTGGCCTTTTGGGTGCATTAATGGGACTTTCATGGATACCAGCTGAATGGAAAATGGTGCAAGATTATAGTTGCCTGGTGCGAATGGCAGAATTCCTCGCCGCTGAAAATAGTGTTGATATGGCAAAAGAATATACTACTAAGATGTTAGCAGAAAGTGCCGAATGGGAAAAAGTTTCTATCGGTAGATTGAAAAAAATATCTACCGATACATTGCCCAGTGGAAAAACAGGAATAGTAACAATTAACAAATATATAACAGTTTTGGGTCAAACAATTTACGTTAAAAAAATGACTCGTGAAAAAGTTATCGAACAGCCCCAACATGCAGAACATACTCATGACTTCAAGCAATCATTAATTCTGCGTATGGACCCTCAGGGAATTAATAACTACCGAACAAACCCCGATTTGATGGCAGTGAGTATTTCGCAGTTATGTATGGCTATGGAACTAATAAATAATGGTATAGCCAACACCAAAAGCCTTGCAACTAAAGTAGGGGTCAGTGAAGCGACTGTCAAAAAAATCATAGGACTGTTTTCTGTGGATTAAGTAGCGTCTTATAATTTGTATCTACCGTAACTCGGATTACTTTGCGTGACTGCCAGTTAATGCTGAGCAGTCTTGATAATTTACGTTCATGAAAAAAATGACAAAGTCAATCTTTTCGCACTACCTGCAAGAGTGGCGCGAATATATGTACACAAGAACCAAAACATGGAAAAGTCGACGAAAGCGCGTGATTGCGCCGGATTCGACTTTTTTCGTATGACCTAATTTATAGGAATGCAGACTGAAATAAAAAATACTACCCCAAAAATGAGGTAGTATTTAAATCCGTACTACTACGGAGATGGAAGATTTTACACATTACCACCGAACCTATAGCAATCATAACCACACAAAAAACGCCCAATAGGCTCTAATCTTCAGCATCATTTTACAACGGAAAGACTCGATTGAAAATCGATTGAGTCTTTTTTGTTTGGAAATATCAAACATGAGAGGGATAATATTATGACGAATAAAAATAGCACAAGCACCACAGACAGGCGCATGAGATACACACGCCAAGCAATCGTTACAAGTGCTTTTTTACAGATGCCAAGATTTTTGTACGCTGGCGAGTTTGCC
>Ga0123355_10015578_pt1 | contig 11949 bp, 7 predicted proteins | sample TergutEmb28metaG_3_FD_89872 | JGI IMG/M metagenome (GOLD analysis project Ga0123355, IMG submission 89872) | Embiratermes neotenicus P1 segment gut microbial communities from Petit-Saut dam, French Guiana - Emb289 P1 | ecosystem: Host-associated > Arthropoda: Insects > Digestive system > Gut ... | reverse complement strand
GAACCGGTTCCAAAAAAGTGAAAAGGTTCTGGGAAAAAAGTTCCAATTTAAAAAAAAAAAAAAGGCGAAGAAACATAATGGGGAAAAATGGGGGGGGGGGGGAGATGGGGCTTAGTTTGGAGATATCCCCATGAAAATTGTTTGCTTGAGCTGCAGAGCAAAGAGGCATGTCTACATCAACTGCATGAACTGCATCAGAACTGTCCCATTTACACCCATAGAAAGCATTCAAGGTTCACAAACTACAACACAGATCATAAAGCAGAAGGAAATTTTGTGAAGTTGTACCATCATGTGAAGCATGATGGAGATATATTCCCCAGATTCACACTGTTTAGTGACACAGCTTGGCTTCATCTTGGAGGAAACAGGAACTCTCAGATTATCAGGTTTACATGTTGCTCCATGAAGTGCCATTCAACAATGTTACGGTCAGTGTGTAGTGTCCTATGACAGCAATTGATTATTGGGCCGTTTTTAAACAATAAATGTACGCTGTTATGTTATATCCATTCTGGTAACCTTAACACCTTTCCAAATACAAGACACCTTTCCTTCAGCCAGACAATGCAACATCTCACAGTGTTTTTTAATCTACTGGTTATTTATCATGTACTACATTTTTAATTCAATTGCTTTTCATACCATCATAGAATAAAACATCACTCTAAATTCTTTACTTCTAATCATCTTCAGTGCAAGGATTATTTTTTCACATAACACCCTTCAACATGTCCCACAAGTAAAATTCACATTAGGATTACCGGGTGCATTTTTTTGACATCGTAAATTTGCACTGATTGTACACTTCTTCTGACACTATATACTACAACAGTATTGTGTTACTTAAATTGTGTGCACTGTTTAAATTATGTATTTGGTGACACAATAAACAGAGGATTTTGGCCTCCACATATGCCACATCTGAATTCGTGTGACTTTTACTGGCAAAGCAGAGTAAAAGATTAAGTGTATCATAATAATCCCTACACTAAAAAAGATCTGGAATTAAAAAAAAAAACATTCAAAATGAAGTGTTCTCAATTTCACCAGTAGAGCTTCAAAATGTAGTAAATGTGTTTGTTACATGTGACATGTGCCAGCAAACTGAAGGAAACCACCTCCAGCACCCATAAAAACCTAATATTGCCTGCAATTCATAAAAGTAATAGTAGTGAACCCTTTCCCACAGCAAATTTAAATAATGGCAAGCCCTGCCTACCATCAAACAAAATGTCTGTGCAGTGACAAACTACAAGGGTCCAAATAAACTAACAACCCTGCAGTACAACATGCCATAGAAATGTCTACTTCTTTGAATGAAAACTTCAGTACTGACCTATACAACAAAATAACTACAAAATATGGTACCTTAAACTGACCTCTACAGTAACTGAAGAATAAACAATTTCATAATACCATAATTACTCAGTCACACAGTATTTTACAAGATACCTAAATTTGTATTTCTGTAACACACACAGTCAATATGGTGACAATTCCAGATGGGGAGGAAGAAGGAAAAATGACACAAATCCCCTATGTGAACAAGGAAACCGGCAGAAAAAATTCACAAGACACCTGGACTGTGGACAGCTTCAATCAACTGTAGCCTTGTGGAGTTACAGCATTGTCTGAATAAGGCAATGTTGATGTGGTAGTAATTTTGACATACTAAATTAATTTAGTTTGGTGTACCAAAGTTCATGGTGTTATTCTAAGTGTCACTTTGAGTAAAATCCGTTATTTCAACATACGCCGTGTTATCAATTGTTCTGTTGCTACAAGTATTTTAATGTATGTACATAGTCATAATCAAAAATGGAAGCATACACATTTTACCTTACCACAGGCATAAAAATAAAGATGTGTCAGATCACACCACAGAGGAGATACGCATTAATTCTTAACCTACTGTTGAACATGTGTCCATTAGCACCAAAAACCAAATGCAGTAATTTACCTTACTGCATGTGCATAAAAGTAAAATTATATCAGATAATAACACATAAAAAATACATAAAACTGAGCTATGTTACCAAGTTAGTTATGTAGTTACAAGGTCATAAAAACTCATGCTCACTGACTACTTCTTGTGGGGGGAACATTAAGAAATGGCCTAATGGCAACATTCAGAGACAAACAAACCTCATGCAATGAACAGAAGAATCCAATGACCATGTTTTGTGTGTATATGTGTGTATTGTACCTTAGCTACATAAATTAAAACAACTAACTCAGTTACATAACCATAAACTGATGTAATCCTTATGTGGTATTATCCAACACAAGATTTTTTTGATGTACGTACAGAAGGCAAGGCACCACCACTGCCTTTATTTTGTTGTTATCAGACCCATGTTGTACTATGGGTTAAGAATTAATGGACACCTTTCTTTCATGGTGTTATTTGACATGTAAATTTACATTTATGTGTAACATGTAATAAAACACACATATTATCATTGCCGAGCTTCTTAAATGGCGAGTGTAACTTCCACTCAAGGAATATCACATGTTGGAGTCCTTAAAATTAGCAAAACTTGTATAGCACCAGATTATAATTCAGGTAGCATACAGTAATTTATTTTCCACAATATTCAATGAAGTGTTGTCACTGTTTAACAGAAATTATCACATCTGTACTTATTTGGGTTTGTTACTTTACTTGCTTAGCTTAAATTGTTAAAAAGATGTCATTGGTTCCACTCTTTGTACTTAGTACATTCCTGGGTGCACCTAACAGTGACAAACTTTGCATATACTACTTTTTTGTTTTGATTAGTATGCTGTTATGTCAAAAATGTAACCAAAGTCTTTCCTTTCTTGTTAAAATACAGGCCCCTAAACAGCACATGTTAGAATATGTACCTATTAAATTGATATAAAATATCAATTAAACAGTCTCACATCTTCAGTTTGCATGTCACTGAGATATGAGCTACAGACTGTACACTATTTTACAGTTTTCAGTCACGGACACATACGAACATTAAAATGCTCATAGCAACATAACAGTTGATCAGGCATCAGTCGATTAACATTTTTTTACTCAAAATGACTCAAAAAATAGAATCCTGAAGTTTGGAGCACCTTACACAGAACATACTGAATAATGGCTGCACTTCATTTTTTAACAGAATCTTTACAAATGATCCTTCTAACTCTTTGAACTAAGTTTCAAAATTATAGAAAACTATAATTAAAATACAACACAGTTTCTTAAAACTGATTCTTCCACTTATCAAAAGTTCGACATACGCACCTAACAGACAAAACACAGTCCTGATACTTTAATCTTAATTTTACACATTCACAAAACACCCACTCAAAACATAATTTTATATAATGTGTTATATTAAGTAATATAAAATTAACTTTAAAGCACAGTCTTTATCATTTAATCTTACCTTTAGACAGTCCCATAATTTAGAAAGATTTTAAAACTGAAATTCCTAATACAGAGTACTTATACGCCCATAGTGTCATATTTCAGACTCAGATGGGCCCATTACAGCATGACACCGTATGTATGCAACACATCATACCACCAGCTTTGTTTTACGTAACAGTATGCTGACTGAACGCAGAATATGCCAATGCACTAGTAAGGATACCAACAACACTTATTTGCCCTAATTTAAATATTTATGAATCTTCATTCAACACCACCACAATGCACAACTTATTTTACAGACAAGATTGGGCAAGCAGTCATGTAAATACTCTGACACACACTAACTAGTCAGAGGATAACTCCAGATTAATATGCAGGATTTCATCACATGACACAAAAGCTGCAGCAAGGGGTACTCTCAATGTGACAAGAATGACTGGCCACAGCTTCTTTCAGACACAATAAATTCAAGATATAATGGACAGTGTTTATAACAACCACACATACACACACACACACATATAACATGTGGGTACGCATGATGATGAAAGAAATCAGCTGATTCACAGTGTCAGTCAACGGTCGTTAATAATGTGCTCACCAAGAGTCCTCCAGCACAGCTGAGGGTTGCAAGTCATTGCCAACATGTGCTATAACAAGTGGCAAGTTACATAACATGATACAGATTGTTTATGCACATTCTGTGCATAAGTCAGCTGTACACCCAGAAATTTTCATGGGGGTGAGGAGGGCCTGACTCTGAGGCAATATATAGTTTGCTTGATTTTAAAAACTATGTTATAAAAATCATTTCATGTCACATAACACCATGTGGAAATGCACTGACAATATATATATACACACACACACACTCACACACAAATATAAACACATGTACCATGGCTAACCTAATTTAAACCACAAGGTCTGTTCTTGGTTTTTTTTACAGTCAATATCAGACTTCTTAATTTCTTTATTTTATTTTTCAAAATTCCAATGCACCTGTAATCAGATTACTTCAGGGGCCATTAAGCTGATGGGTAGATCACACAAAAGTCTGTCACCACAGCATCTCCAAAATCTGTGTTTTTTTTTTTAAATTAAATTTGGGGGGTGGGGAGGCTGCAGTGCCCACCTGGAGTTGGTAGATTCTATGAACAGGGCCCAACATTGTTATTTCTTGAACCAAAGCAATACTCCAAATATATGCACTCATCAGAGTACTGTCAACCAAACTGCACTCCGCTGCATTTTGTACCTTCCAGTATAAAGTCCTTGACCATTACATTTAAATGTGTGCTCCTTGGGTAGTACACAGCACATCAAGTCAATTTCTGTTCTTGCAGGCATCAATACATCTGTTGTCACACTGCTGATTTGTGATTTTAGTACACAAAGTGTCAATGTACAGTACACTCAGATTTTCACAATACACCCCAAAAAACAATGTCCAATAGGATTATGTCCAGATGATTGTGGATGCCAAGGACTGACATGTTCTATCCAAACTACTACCGTGGAAAGGCAGCGTCCAGAGTTCTGTACAACAAAACTTCAGTTTGGTGGGATCCAATCTTCTTGGAAGACAATTAATGGCTACTCTTCCTCAACATACAAACCAAGCATGCCAGGTTAAAGGACTGCTCTCTTCTCATATGTGGCAAGCCACAGCCTAAGAGAAATGTACCAATGCTTCACAGCACTGTGCTGTGTCCAACATCACGGTTATCTATTTAAGCACCACATCCCAGCAGTTTTCATAGACGCCAACATGAGAACATCAAAACTGACACATTTGGTCAGACTTGTACACATATGGCTTCTAGTGCAAAAGAGGAAACAGCCAATAATTGGGCGGAGGATTAATCCACACAACATGTTATCCTTGAGGTTGCCTTGAGTATGCTCAAACAATTGCATGTGGGTTCTCTGCCCATCAGTTTGTACACACAGCACTGTAATTTCCAGTAAAATAGAAATCCACTATGTCTAAAAAATATGCACACAAGGAAGCTGTTGTCTTCAACAATACATTTCAAAACACCACTAGCAAAAACTACACACTGAGGCAGGTCATTTGGTATGTGACTGCACAATTTACACTTCATATGTATACAGCACTAAATGTTTACGCAATGCTGTAAAAGGTAAGTTCAATTCATGTGAAGCTTGATACATGGTCTTCTTGGGGAAAAATAGGCAGAACAATCGCACCACCCACTATTTCTTCTGAGAATAAAGTACACATGACTCCTTTCCTCTGTCACAAGAAACTTCTTATCCAATGGTTGATTTTACGGCTGGATTCATGACATACACACAGCACTAATGTCTCTACAATGCTATCACTGATTCCACAAGCCACACAAGACTGCTTTTTCCAGTAGAACTGCTCTTCCAGGTTGACTAAATGTATCAATACCACATCACTCAGTGTTTCTCATGCAACACACAGTTTTTCCTTGCAAAACTACCAGTATATATTGTCAGTGACCACAAAATCACATGATTCACAATACTTGGTATAGGGTGGAAAAAAACATTATACCTGGAGGTACAAAATGCTGCAAACTGCATCACTTTATCTTCAGTGATTTGGTTTATATTACATTCTGTAATAGAAAAGACACATTAGAAACACAATTCTGTTTCTGCCATCATTGCTTCTCCTGTACTGTACAATTCAGGCCACATTACAGAATGGTTACCAACACAAGACAGTCGATGAAACTGCAACACCGTTGCCCACATATACAAACAGAAATTTAATCTATAAAGGTTAGTCCTTGGGGTTTCAAATTTGTGACATAAACTCAAGTGACATTTGGTACTATACACGTACACCAATTCAGACTATATTCCAGCAAGGCTAGATTTTTATATTGCTTGTTACATCCTAACCACTTAAAACATCATACATGGCAACCAAAGATGTCACTTACTGACATTACACAAGCTGGCAACCCATATGCAACTTTATATCAAGCACATCGAATGTGAACTGCACAGCACACATAAAAACATAATATACATACATAAACACATTCACACCCAAATGATGTACTTCTCTTTCAAGGTAGTTGTGAATGAAGTACTATACACTCTTTTGTATTACACATAAAATAAATGTTGGCACTATTCTGGATTAGTTCTTAAAACAACAAAACTTTGATTGGACCATTAATGGGCATAGAACAAATCAAAACATAGGGCTTTTTACACAAGTGCCAGCAACATGTGTAGGACAGAACTTGGAGAATTTGCTTGGCGTATTGTAATTAGGTAACAGTTACTTAAAACGTGTAGAAGCTCTTGGCTTTGTCAACTGTACTGTTATTTCAAAATCCTGCAGGCCAAAATGGTACAAGCAGCATCATTAGAGTTTCAATACCAAGCAATCTATTCTGACATTTGCAGTTTGCACAAGAAACAAACATTTTACCCTCAATTAAGATCTGTTCAAGAGCAGTATGTGCTAGATTCTACAAATAAAGCAGTGATAAAGCAGGGTTCAAAAACACCTTAGAAGCATATGAAACATACTTTCAACAAAAGTCATGTGTAAATGTCCACATCACTGAATCCCATGTCAAAATCCGATGTAACCACTTACAATGCATGTAAGTTTCTATATGAACACATCGTTATCAGTTATGACAGAAAACATTTTCCCATAAAAACTTACGTTTTGGTTTCTGTTTCTCCATTAGCATCAATTGTTCATGCTTGTGCCAAGCATCAGGACGTTTGGCTTGCACCACCACGGAGCTGTCCATTGCCCGTGTGGCCACTGGAGACACCTCCGCATTCAAGAGCACCATCGAACCATGAGGAACGCTGCCACCAAACTGCAGGTCCGGCTCCAGAATTACAGTCAGAAAGTTTTCAACTCACAACCAGAACTACAGACACTAAGGCCTTAAAAGCACAAATTCTTCCACTGCCAATGCCTATGAGTGCTCTGTATAACACTTCCTTACAATGGCCCTTCTTTCAGTATTTCCTGCAGGACTGTTTGCACATCAAAACATAAGACAAGCGACACTATAATTTTAAGAGGTAAGAATAGCCGCACTAACCTTGAAATTAAATTCATAAAATTACTTTATGCAGCAAAAAACTGCACATGATTATTACTGCCAGCTCCATAAAAAATGTAAACAAACCAACATGGGAGCAGTCACTTGACACAACTCACTTGATGAGGGTACGCCTACGTAATCATTCTCAGTGTTAAGTTATTGTAGGTAATCGATTACACATAACTTAATGGTTTTCACTTGAACGCTGGCCTTTATCCTATACAAGGACGGCTTCAGTTTGTAGTAAAGACCAAAACAACAAAGCAGTGCATAGTCACAGCAAAAGTCGTCCTACAGAATGTCATAAAAACAGGTATTCCTTTCGAAAACGTCATTACAGGCAAGTTTACCTAATATAGGTACAATCCCAGTTCTTGATTAATCTTTCAAGAATAAAAACTCTTCAATCAGCGCATTCCATTGTAAAACGATTAACGGTTTCATCGGTCACGATCCTCAACACCCCATCTGCTGTACTCACACCCCCTCCCCCCACCGACGAAGCTACAATGGACTCGCCCACTCGGGTCAAAAGCACGGGAAGCAAAATAACAACACAACTGCCGCCCGAGACAACTAAATACGGTGTGATAACTCTCTACAATCAGTTTTGCTCTTTTGGAATTTAACAGCATCCTCACTAGCAGTGGGTTTGCTTGAAATTAATCAAACTAAACATTCACTTCACTTGAGCTAATACAGATTGCAGGTGCCAATACGAGGTTTCCCGAACCATGTATGACACCATTTCCAGCACAATTACGTAGTTACAACAGAGATCCGCGTACACCATGATGTCCCCGGCTCAGGCAATCTTCAGTGTCGTAATCTAGTAGAACATATCATTCACTGATCCAAAACACAAGTCACAAACATCAAAGCACGCCCCATAACACTGGTATGTTCAAACATGGCAGACACTGCACTAAACTGGCGTGGTCGCGCACTACGGTGAATCAAGTCCCGTGATTCCCTCGCACTGAAGCAAGAAAGCGCAGATAACTACGAACTGCTAGACGATTCCGGTTACAAAAGAAATGGTCAACACTACATTTAATATCTCGGAAATAAGTTGTGATCTGATTCTTAATGCATAAAAGTACCTCTAAAACACAGATATGACACGTACACTACTCAATATACAAAATTTATTGACTAGGCGAGGCGTGTCTTTTAGCAACATACTGGCGTTGATTGATGTGTCTGATGTGTCTCTACGGCAACGAAACCATCTTGCTTCCACGTTCCCCATTGGCTTCTTTCGCCTTGTGACATCACGACTGGAAACATACTGCCAATGAAAGTACAGTTTACATTTAAATTCACGACGAAGTACCACTAAAGGGTAAATGCGTCATGTCCTTCTATTGGGTGAATGAACGCCGAAACTATCACGTCGCGATGTGTGGAAACAATCACCTTGATTGGCTGAAAATGCATATTTTCAACCAATCGAAATAAAGGCGCCATTTAAATTCCTTTCTTGAGGGAAATGGAAGTAAAGACCAGCAGGATATGACGTCAACATGCATCAACATGGATGTAGATATAGATCATACCGCACTCAGTCAGGATATAGTAGTATATATACGAACGTCTCAACTTTATATCTAATCCACCATCTTACTGGAGGAAACAATCTCATTTCGAGGGAGGTGAGACATGACCATTTCATTCCATGCGCAAAGATCACTTGCCTCACAAATCCATGTCCCCCCCTGCGCATGGGAACAGCGACAACTATCTATGACGTCACGACTTTAGTGACTGGCGAGATTAAGTAAATGACTAGTTTTCCGTCGTTAATCATCTGCAGGCCTTGTGGTATTAAGAGTTACGTGTATGCACAACGAACGACAAGACGTCTACGTGTCAGAGCGTCATAATTAGCAGGAACTGTGAATCTCCGGCTTAATATTACCGATGGTGAAAATGATGCTGCAGCGGAAGTACTTCTAATTTACACACTTCGTCTAGTCGCGTTAACGTCCTTGCCATAGCACATGCAGATACGACGAGCGAAGTTGGTGCAGGAGGAGCTACAGCCATCTATTGGCCAAAACACCAGTTAACATTTATTCACTGGAAGTCGACCACCCACGAAACATGACGGCATATTACGCATAGGGGTGGGGATGGCTAGCGAGAGCGTACAAGAATTACACCGTCTGCTGCTACTAGGGCAGAAACTGGAACGCTCCGTTTTTCTTGACAGTGCAGAATACCAGTTTCTTTGAGTACCGGAAATATTTGAACCACCCACTTCCTTCACCGAACTGCATGTTAACACTCTTATAATGTCCCCTGAAATTTAAAATAAAATAAAATAAAATAAACCTTCCATATGAGAAAATAAAGTTCATTCTAATTAATTTAATATATAGGGGTCGATAGTTATAACAGTTTCAAACGTCCAGACAATGGTGGGACAATAGTGCTACCACTTACTTATATATTTGGCGGTCACCACCTAGCGCTTGCGCAATAATATAAGCAATCGGCATCCGCCTACTAAATAGAGGCTGAAAGCAAAATGCACGGCCAAACCTACAGGAGGTGACTCTTCACCCCAATACAAGAAAAAAATTTAGGCCTTCTGAGAAGCATGGTTTCCGAGTAATGGCCTCCTGAAAAAAAATGATCCAAGTGTCCCACCTTGAGTTTCCATGCAGGCATTGAAGTAGACAGACTGCTGACAGAGGACCACGCTTTAATTCCATACCTGTCGCAAAGTGTGGCTCGGCAGGCTAGAATTCATTTATGGTTCAAGCATGATGGTGCTCCACCAAATTTTCATCGTGCAGTTCGGGAATTCTTGAACAACGTCTTTCCAGACCAATACATAAGAGAAAGTGAACTATAAGCTTGCCCTGCTCCTTCCCCTGTTTTAAATCTCTTAGATTCGAATCTCTGGGGATACCTGAAGTCTACTGTTTACACTACAGACGTCGGTGACGTCCAGGACTTGCAATAACAAGCACACAGTGGATTTCAGACGATTCAGATAACGCCTGGAATATTCCAGCGAAGAATGCAATTACTACCCAGACGTGCCAAGTCCTGTTTGAAGCTCATGATGGACATTTTGAGCATATTTTTTTTTTTAATTGTCAGGAAACCGTAACTCAGAAAACATGTTTCAGGAGGTCTGTGTTCATTAATTTTCTTTTCGTGTACTGCGCTGTAGATTAACTTTATGTAGGTTTGGCAGTGCATTTTTCATTCATCTTATATATGTATCGTGTGTGTATGTGTTTGTGTGATACACATGCATTTATATATGGTGTCTCGTAAGTCTGAAACCGTAGAGTGAAATTAGTTACCTGGATGCAGTCTGTTAAGTTCTTAGCGACCTCCCTATGATTCTTAAAAAAAGATGTTCCATAATGTTCACTTTTGACTAAATTAAATCTCACATTTGTTTTTACAAAAGAATATTGCTTGAAACGTGGTTGAATGACAGCATGAGGGCCAGTAAGGAAAACAAAAATAATGCTTCGTTTACACACACCTGTGACACCATTCTTGCTCTAATTTCTCGCTGAATACCTCGTCTGCTATTGTATATCAATCACAAAAATGAACACATTGAACGCTCTCTGTGAATACAAGCCTTTGCCATCATTTTCCTTAATGGTTGCTTACTTACGGAACATACTATGTGCGTGGACGTATATTGTGTAAGAATGTGTGAATTTAAGTATGTATGTATGTATGTACGTGTGTATTTATTTATACAGGGTATGTCACAATAATTTTTACCAAGTATCAGAGGGGTCAAGCGGGAGCAATTTTAGGTGAAGAACATGTGGTCGGAAGCGTCCCCTTCGTACGGAAATCGGCGTCGGAAATGCGGCTGGGAAAGTAGGCAACCCGCAATGTGATTCGAGCACGGTGGTTCCCCTTCATTTTACGCATGCTGTGAGAAATCATCCGGACACAGCATTTTGTGATCATTGGATTTGTAGCGGGTGGGGTGGGATCGTCGCTCGACCACCGCGATCCCCTGACCACGCCACGCTTGACTTACTTTGGGTCACCTCAAGAGTCTCATTTATGAAACCCCTGTGGAACAGAAAAGGATTTGGTAGCTAGAATTCTAGCAGCCCTTGGAACTATGAAGAACACACCAGGGATCTTTCAGAGGATGCGCCAGAACACTGTGCGTTCCTGCATTGCCTGCAATGAAGTCAGTGGTCGCTACTTCGAAGAGCTCTTGTGAACAAATCTAAAATAACACAATTAACAATAATATACACAATGTACCAAAAAACTGTTATAAAGCCCAAACGAAAACCCAAAAAAGTGCTGATCTCTAAGTCAACACTCGCGGGTTACCTGCTTCACACTTTATATATATTATATTATATTATATTATATTATATTATATTATATTATATTATATTATATTATATTATATTATATTATATTATATTATATTATATTATATTATATTATATTATATTATAT
>Ga0123355_10015577_pt1 | contig 11949 bp, 11 predicted proteins | sample TergutEmb28metaG_3_FD_89872 | JGI IMG/M metagenome (GOLD analysis project Ga0123355, IMG submission 89872) | Embiratermes neotenicus P1 segment gut microbial communities from Petit-Saut dam, French Guiana - Emb289 P1 | ecosystem: Host-associated > Arthropoda: Insects > Digestive system > Gut ... | reverse complement strand
TGCAAAATCAAAGATTTTGCATATTGAATTTGAAAAATTCAAGCAATGCCCATTGCAATGAGGTGTATTGTCTAAATAGCGAAACTATGGCAGGGCAGGTCCTATCGTAGGAACACTTGACACAAAATTTTCAAGAGCGCAAGGGGCGGTGGTCATCTCAAGAGCTTATGGCGCGTCATTTGACACAATCGCGTCATTTGACACAATTATGTCTATAACTTTCAAGAAACAGATTTTGCCGATGTTGCATATACTCATTGGGCTAATGGATATTTACATTTCGCCTACGATAATGGCATAATAGTCGGCGAGGATGACGAGAATTTTAGGCCTAATGATTTAATTGCCGAGCGCGAAGCAATAACCATGGCGGTTCGCGCGTTGGGATATACCGAACGAGCGCAAAGCTTAGGCGGGTTTCCGAATGGATATCTGCAAGTTGCCGCTGAATTGAATATATTAGAACATGCTTCAATTGCCGCAGATTCTTATGGGGCTATATCACGCGGTGCGTTTTCTGTGTTACTTTTAAACGCATTGCGAACACCGTTTTACGGTGAGGAAGATTCGTTTTTGTGGGACAGAAGTTTTCAAAACAATGACAGTGTTTAAGGCTGTATGCGACCGTGTTAGGCGTAGAACAACGAAATCGTCATCCTGAAGAATATTGCGTAGATCTTTACGGAACATATTTGCTATTTTACGTAGACGGCCAAATACGTGAATGTGCCGTGCAAAGAGAAGTTCCGTTTCAAGGCGCAGATTTTAACCATATGATAGGGGAAGATGTTATTGTGTGGGTTGTAGAATGGTTTTCTGAATCGTACGGGCAATTTTTTAACTTTATTGATATGGTGAGGAGATAATATTTTGTTTATACTTGCGACAAAAATTTTAATATTCTTAATGCGCCTGCTTGGCGGCGGAAGCAGTAAGCCGGGCGAGCTTATCTTGAAAGTCGACAAACGCATACTTGCGAAGCTTACTCGCGGTTATACCGTTATTTTGGTCACCGGAACAAACGGAAAAACGACCACATGTTCGATGATTTATAACATCATGCGCCGCGCGGGGTTGAGGGTTATCAACAATTCGTCGGGCGCGAATATGCCGGGCGGGATTGTTACTTGTTTCGCGGCGAATTACAAGTTTTTCGATCGTGCAAGCGATAAATACGCGATAATCGAGGTTGACGAGGCTTATCTTAAACGCATTACCGCGCAGATAAAGCCGAAAGCTATTGTCGTCACTAACGTTTTTCAAGATCAAGTTGACCGATACGGCGATATCGACGTAACCTTTAACATGATTATGGACGCGATCAAAAATACGCCGGAAAGTACGCTAATTCTAAACGGCGACGAGCCGCTTTTTGGCAAGTTGCCGGTTCCGAATCCGTGCGTGTACTATGGATTTAATGTTTCACATGAAACAAATCGTGACATTGAGGAAGTTTTTTGCAAAAACTGCGGCGCGGCGTATGAGTACAAAAGTGTTACGTTCAGCCGATTGGGCGATTATGCTTGCGGTAATTGCGGACAAGCGCGCCCGAGCCTTGATTATACCGTTGGCGGAGAGATGTCGCTTGCGCTTAACAAATCTACCGTTACGATAAACGAGAAAAGCCTGTCCGTCGGCGTTCCGGGGTTTTATAATATCTACAACGCGCTGTGCGCTTACTCTGTCAGTTCGTATTTGGGAATATCTCACGAAATTATCGCCGCGTCGCTTGCCGAGCAGGTCAGCAAATTTGGGCGGTTCGAGGTTATATCGGTCGATGAGAGTGAGCTTGTTATGTTGCTTGTCAAAAACCCGGCGGGTGCGAATCAATGTATTGATACCGTTGCGCTTGACGATGGAAACATGTCATTTTTGATAATGCTTAACGATAACGCCGGCGACGGAACCGATATTTCGTGGATTAACGATACGAATTTCGAAAAATTGGCGAAGATGGATTATTCTAACGTAATTGTCGGCGGCACGCGGGCGACTGACTTGAACGAGCGGCTTAAATCGGCAGGGCTCAAGAATACTAAAATATGCGGTACATTTGACGAAATACTTGCCTCCGTATCGGGGGAGAAGAAGCGTGTATACGCACTTTTGACATATACCGCGATGATTACGTTTCGGAAATATCTTGCGGGGAAAGGGTACGCTAAGGATAGTTGGTAGATTTAGCTTGTTATAGTGTGAATTAATGTTTGGGCAAAAAGAATCGGAGGAGATTTTATGAACAAAAAAGCATCTATCGGTATTGCTTTTGCGGTAGCTTTGGTTTTGGTGATAATAGCGGTTCTTGTTATAAACAATGACGACAATAACGGTGTCGTCGGAGGTCTGGACGGCACATTTGCTCACGGAGCGGAAGTGATTACTTTTGACGGAGAAAATTTTGTCGTTTCGGGCGGAGCGGGACACAGGCATTTGCCTAACGGAGAGGGAACTTTTTCGGTAACAGGTAGCCGTATCGAATTTACATTTAACGATGGAAATGTAGAGGAGCGCCGCTTTGCGTCCGACAGAAATTCGATAACGATAGACGGACACCGTTATCCGCGGCGGTAAGGCGCGTTGCGGTTGCGCAGGGGGTTTAGGGCGAATGTCCTAAACCCCTTTTTGTTACAGTGGAGTGGCGAGCCAAGTGTGAGGTGGGGAGACTTTAAAGTTATGAAATTAAACGATCGGTTGAGACTTTTTGCATAGAAAAGCTTATGTCGATTACAGTATTTTCTTGTTGACAACTTGTACTGTAGTCTGTTAAACTGTATGATAGAAGTTTTTGCGCATTTTGAGATAACGGAGGTGTTATGCTTTGGAACAATTCAAACTTGGTATTGATATCGGTTCGACAACGGTGAAGCTTGCCTTGATCGACCAAGATAATAAAATAATATTCAAAAAATATGAAAAGCATTACGCCAACATTCAAGAAACGTTGGAAACGCTTTTTGCGGCGGGACAAGCCGAGTTCGGTGATATCGAATTTTCCGCAATGATTACCGGGTCGGGCGGGCTTACCATTTCCGATTGGCTTTCGGTGCCGTTTATACAAGAAGTTGTCGCGGTTTCGACCGCGGTCGAATCTGTTGCGCCCAAAACCGATGTTGCAATCGAAATCGGCGGCGAGGATGCGAAGATTATATACTTCAACGGTGGAATTGAGCAGCGTATGAACGGCATTTGCGCCGGCGGGACAGGCTCTTTTATCGACCAAATGGCGACTTTGCTTCAAACCGACACGCTTGGGCTGAACGAGCTTGCGAAGAATCATGATGTTATTTATCCCATCGCCGCGCGGTGCGGCGTTTTCGCGAAAAGTGATATTCAGCCGCTTATCAATGAAGGCGCGGCGAAAGAAGATTTGGCGGCTTCGGTGTTTCACGCCGTGGCGAGCCAAACGATATCAGGACTTGCGCAAGGGAAGCCGATTCGCGGGAATGTTACGTTCTTGGGCGGTCCGTTGCACTTTTTATCGGAATTGCGTGAGCGGTTTATCGATACGCTTAAATTGAAAGATGAAAATATTATAGTCCCTGAAAATTCGCATTTGTTCGCTGCTTTGGGCGGCGCGCTGACTGCCAAAAGGCAGACTTCCTCGTTCGCGGAACTTATACATAACCTTAAAACCAACAAAGTAATCACTCACGAAATCGCGCGAATGGAGCCGCTGTTTAGAAATTCCGACGAACTTTCCGAATTTATCAAGCGGCACAACACCGCGGTGGTGAAAAAAGGTGAGCTTGCAACGTACAAAGGCAACGTTTACATAGGAATCGACGCCGGCTCGACTACTACGAAACTTGCGGTTATCGGCGAGGACGGCGAACTTTTGCATTCGCACTATTCCGGCAATATGGGAAGTCCGCTGAAGGTCATTATCGCCGCGCTTAGAAAAGTTTACAAATTTTTGCCTGAAACTGCGATAATCGCGGGTTCGTGCGTTACCGGTTACGGCGAAGCGTTGGCGAAAGCGGCGCTTGGCATTGATTTCGGCGAGATTGAAACGGTTGCGCACTATAAAGCGGCGGCGTTTTTCGAGCCGGAAGTTGATTTTATCCTCGACATCGGCGGGCAGGACATGAAATGTATCCGAATTAAGAACGGCGTAATCGATAATGTGCTACTTAACGAAGCGTGTAGCGCGGGTTGCGGCTCGTTTATCGAAACGTTTGCGACGTCGCTTAATATGGATGTTCCGGCGTTCGCAGACATTGCGTTGTTCGCGAAAGAGCCGATTGATTTGGGCTCGCGGTGTACGGTGTTTATGAATTCGCGGGTGAAGCAGGCGCAAAAGGAAGGTGCCGAAGTTGCAGACATATCGGCGGGCTTGTCGTATGCGGTTATCAAAAACGCGCTTCAAAAAGTTATCAAAATTACAAATCCTGAGGATATGGGCGAGAAAATTGTGGTTCAGGGCGGAACTTTTTACAATAACGCAGTTCTGCGTACGTTCGAGATTGTCGCCGAGCGGCAGGCTTTGCGCCCTGATATTGCAGGACTTATGGGCGCGTTCGGCGCGGCGCTGATTTCGAGGGAGAGAGCGGCGGAAGTCGGCAAGTCTACCTTACTATCCGCGAAAGAGCTGGATGATTTGCAAATTCAGTCAGAGATGACGCGCTGTCAAGCGTGTGAAAATAAGTGCACGCTTACCATTAACAAATTTAATGATAACAATCGGTTTACGTCCGGCAATCGCTGTGAAAAGCCGATTGCGAAAGCCGAGCAGTCGAATATCGAAAAAGGATTCGATATGTTCGAGTATAAAAATCAGCGTATTTTCGGATATGAATCGCTATCCGAATCCGAAGCGAGCCGCGGCTCGGTCGGAATCGTTCGCGCGCTTAATATGTACGAAAATTATCCGTTTTGGCATACGTTTTTTACCAAACTGAAGTATCGCGTTGTGTTAAGTCCGCAATCGTCGCGGGGGATTTACGAAAAAGGATTGGAAAGCATGCCGAGCGAGTCGGTTTGCTATCCCGCGAAGTTGGTTCACGGGCATACTATGGCGTTGATTGAGCAGGGGATTGATTTTATTTTCTATCCCGGGATTACGCATGAAAATAAAGAAAAATCTGACGCGGCTGACTGCTTTAACTGCCCCATTGTCACAAGTTATCCCGAAAATATCAAGGCTAACGTTGACGAAATTCGCGAGCTTAATATTAATTATCGAAATCCGTTTTTGAACTTTAATCATCCGCAGTCGATGTTTAAAGAACTTTGCGCGGAGTTTTCGCATATTCCGAAAAGTGAGATAAAGGCTGCGTTTGCCGCCGCTTGGGCGGAGATGGACGAGGTGAAGTCGGATATTCGCCGAAAGGGCGAGGAACTTCTCGCTCAAATCGAGCAAAGTGGGAAATATGCCGTTGTTTTGGCGGGACGCCCGTACCATATTGACTCGGAAATTCATCACGGAATTCCGCAGCTTATTACGGGGTATGGCGTTTCGGTGCTTACCGAGGATTCGATTGCGCATTTGGCGGACGCTTACGAGAATGGGCCGCTAAACGTGCGAGATCAGTGGGTTTATCATTCGAGATTATACGCGGCGGCGACGTTTGTAGCAGAGCATCCGAATTTGGAGCTTGTTCAGCTTAATTCGTTCGGTTGCGGGCTTGACGCGGTGACCACCGACGAAGTACAGGATATCCTTGAAAACGTTGGGAAAATATATACTTGTCTGAAAATCGACGAGGTTAACAACTTAGGTTCGGCGCGAATTCGGATTCGCTCGCTTTTCGCCGCATTGGAAGAGCGGAAGAAGCAAGGCATAACGCCGGAACCGCCGAAGCCAAAGGAAGCTCGCGTAGTTTTCACGAAGGATATGAAGAAGAACCATACAATCCTTTGTCCGCAGATGTCGCCGATACATTTCGGACTGTTGGAGGAGGCTTTAAGGTCAGCGGGATATAACTTAGTTATGATGCCGGCGATGGACAAAGAGGCGGTTGACATCGGTTTGCGGTATGTAAACAACGATGCGTGCTATCCTGCGATAATCGTTGCGGGGCAACTTTTGAAGGCTTTGCAGTCGGGAGAATATGATCTTGACAACACATCGGTGATTATGAGCCAAACGGGCGGCGGTTGCCGCGCGTCAAATTATGTTGGATTCATTCGCCGCGCTTTGCGTAAGGCAGGAATGTCTAACGTTCCGGTGATTGCCGCGTCAACCGGCGGATATGAAAAACATCCCGGTTGGACATATTCGCTTTCGATGCTTACCGGAATTATCAAGTCGTTGATTTATGGCGATTTGCTGATGCGTCTTGTTTTCGCGACGCGTCCGTATGAGGCGGAGGCGGGTTCGGCAAACGCGCTGTATGATAGGTGGTACGCTGAAACTAAATTGGATTTGTCGCGTGGCGGTAAGGATTTTAAGAAGAATTGCAAAAAAATCGTGGAAGATTTCGAAAATCTGTCTGTTTTGGATATACCAAAGCCGAAAGTCGGCGTGGTTGGCGAAATTTTGGTGAAATTTCATCCGACGGCGAACAATGATGTTGTAACTTTGCTTGAAAACGAGGGCGCGGAGGCGGTCGTGCCCGATTTGACCGACTTTTTCCTTTACTCTTTCTTTGGCTCGACGTTTAGTTATCAACACTTGGGCGGAAGCAGGCGTAAGAAGCTGATTTTCGATTTGATAATAAAATTAATCGAACGCTATCGCAAACCTGCGAAATCGGCGCTTGAGAACAGCCGATTCTCGTCGCCGATAAAGATACAGGAGCTTGCCGAATTGGCGTCGCCGCTTCTGTCATTGGGTAATCAAACGGGCGAAGGATGGCTGTTGACCGCCGAGATGGTAGAATTGATACATATGGGTGCGGCGAATGTTATATGTACGCAACCGTTCGCCTGCCTGCCTAATCACGTGACTGGGAAAGGCATGATTAAGGAGATTAAGCGGCAATATCCCGAGGCGAATATTGTTCCCATCGACTACGACCCCGGCGCGTCGGAGGTAAATCAACTTAACCGCATAAAACTTATGCTGTCCGGGGCGAATAAAAACTTAAAGTCGGGATATGACGGAAATTTAAAATTCTCGAAATCACAACATCATGCGGTAGGTATCGCGCCGTCTGCGAGCAACGCAAGCGAAATATGAAAAAATTGAACAAAGAAATCACAGAAAAATCAAACTTTGTGTATATCGTTCGCTGTGCCGACCATTCGCTTTACACCGGGTGGACAAACGATTTAGACGAGCGGATTCGCGCACATAATAGCGGAACGGCGTCGAAATATACTCGCGCTCGTTTGCCGGTTGCGCTTGTGTATTCGGAAGTTTGCGCGGATAAATCTTCGGCGCTCAAGCGCGAATGCGAGATTAAAAAGATGAAGAAAGCGCAAAAGGAGAAGTTGGTTGGATGATAATTATTCGAGAATATAAGCAATCCGACATTGAGCAGATGCGTGAAATTTGGAACGAAGTTGTCGAAGACGGAATCGCATTTCCGCAGATTGACAAGCTTTCGTTTTCTGATGCGGTTAAGTTTTTTGGAGAGCAGTCTTTTACTGGTGTTGCGTTGAATGAGGAAACGGGCGAGATATTGGGGCTTTATATTTTGCATCCAAACAATATTGGTCGGTGCGGGCATATTTCTAACGCGAGTTACGCCGTGAAATCGGCAGTGCGCGGATTGCGCATCGGCGAAAAGTTGGTGGTTCACAGTTTAGAAACGGCGAAAGAGCTTGGGTTTCGGATTTTGCAGTTTAACGCGGTTGTAAAGACAAATGATGCGGCGATTCGGCTGTATGAAAAGCTTGGATTTGTCAAGCTTGGTATAATTCCAGATGGATTTTTGATGAAAGACGGAACATACGAGGATATTATTCCGTTTTATCGAACGTTGTAGGATTATTAGAAATGGCGAACAAAAAAGGTAGATACGGATTGTATCTACCTTTTTTATCTTTTAAAATATTGTCTTAATTAGTTCGGATATCGACAATCGAGTTATAATCATCCCAGGTGACTTCAAATCCTGTCGCTTCGGCAATCGCGCGAACCGGAACCAGTATGCGGTCGTTTATCATTCGCGGCGCGACATCAATGCTAATATATGTGCCGTTAACTCTCATGTTGTATTCGTTAATTATAACGGTAATTACGTCATCATGTCTAAAGAGAGCGGCGCCGTTGAATTTTCCGTCCCAATGAACTTCGAATCCCAACGCTTCCATAACCGCGCGAAGCGGAACCAACGTTCGTCCGTCGACAATGATTGATGTTTGATCGCCTTGAGGGATATTTACAAACACGCCGTCGATTCGTACGCGCGGCGAAGGTCCGGCAGGGAAAAATGCTTCAGGTTCACCGAATATCGGATAATACGGCGCATAAATCGGCGTCGGAACATATCCCGGCGGCGATGGTGTATACTCCGACAATGACCGTAGCCACGCGGCGGTTCCGGCAAGTTGTGAAATTCGGATAGATTCGGCGATTACGTGGCCATACATATCGCGGTTTGAGAAATTATTCGTGCTTCCGAAGAAATGCAGGCAAACATGCCCGTCCATATTGTTGTTTTGTATCGTGGAAACGTCATGTTGCATACTATGTATTGCGGCGGCGAAGCTTCGTCCGCCAAAAGTTACCCAAACCGGACGCCCTCCCCATGTTTGAACGCCGCCGAACGTGTAAAGATGAAGTTCCGTGTTCCACGCGTCGACGGTTTCGACGTCTGCGTGGTTTCCGTGCGCAAAGCTTCTTACGCGGTATGTAACCCCCGTGCCGATATCAAAAATTTCCATATATTGACGAGGTTGAACAATTCGACGTACATAGTTCCAGTGCAGCGCCTCGATATTAGTCGGAACAACAACGTCGTCTGGAAGCGCGATTAATCGTTCGATCATAAAAAGGTCGCGTGCTTCAAAATAGCCGGGCTCGATAACCACGTAACCTGTTGCGTTTATCATTCCCCATTGCAAGTAGTCCTGCGAGCCGACGGCAACAACCGCAAAACCGTTGGCGAAGCTCCTGATTTCTCTGTAAATCGGCGGAATTACTACATTTCCCAGCACGTCTCTCATTCCAACCAGAACGTTTGGCCATTCACCTTCAAAAAATTGCGTAAAGCTTGAACCGTCATTCGCGCTTGCGGGTTGCGGCGCGGAAATTGAATCTCTGTCAGGCATTGCTGAAGCCGCAACGGAGAACGCGCCCAACATAAGCGCAATTACTAAACTTAGACATAATAGTTTTTTCATAAAAGTTTCATCTCCCAATTTAATATAGAATCACAATTTAAACATTATTCTATCATATAAGACAAAATTCGTCAACAAGTCTTTTCAAATTGGAAAAACGCAACAAAAAAAGCCCGCCGAAGGCACGCCTTCTTTATCGCAGGAAAACGAAATCTTTGTTGCAGTTTATCTGCACGATTCCGTTACTTACTGCTTTATTGAAGGTATACCAAGGCGGGCTTTTTATATTATCTAATTAGTCTGCGCCAAAAGCGGCTTCTAATTCTCTCATAAACTCTTCAAGATCAATATCCAAATCTCCAAGTTCTTCTCTTAAAGCTTCCATTTCAGCCTCAAACTGGGCAAGAAGTTCGTCAAAATCTATATCTTCTAAATCAGCAAAATCGTTATCGTCAACAACATCGCCGTTTCCGTTGTCGTAAGCTTCTCCGTTTACTTCTTCATCTGGAACTTGAGGATCATTATTGCGTCCGCAACCGATTAAAACCATTGAACTTGCCAACATTGCAACCAGCAAAAGCCCTACTATTAATTTTTTAAACATTATTCTGCCTCTTTTCCTATGTAATTAAAATTTATCGTATATTAGTCAGCTCTGATATAAGTAAACGTCAAACCCGGAACTTGTCTGCTGTCGATAGTAAGTTCAACACCGCCGATTGAGTAATTCCATTCTTCAGCAACAGGAATGCCGTCAACTTCTATATTCAAACGACCGCTTGCCGGCGTTGTCCAAGTGAAAGTGTCTATCATTCCCGGAATGCCGCGAGTTCCTGTTCCGTCAGCGTTGAAAATATACTCATAAGCTTCAGCGTCTTCCCAAATCCATGTTCCGACTAATGCAGATTCAACATTAGTTACCGGAGGTTGATTGTTTACAACTTCTTCGCCGTTTCCGTTGTCAGGCTCTTCGCCATTGCCGCCGCAACCTACCAAAACCACTAGCCCCGCTAGCATCATAACTACTAAAACTCCTGCTATTAACTTTTTAAACATTGTTTTACCTCTTTCTTTTTTGAATTTTATTTTGTTGCTTCATGCATTTAGACGAGCGCGCCCACAGGGCGCAATTTCCTTGCTCGTCGCAATGAAACGGGCGAACGATTTTAGTTCGCCAATTTCATTTTACGTTTCATTATACAACATATTTATGCATTTGTAAATAGGGTATGTCTAATTTTTTTGATTTTTTGTTGCGTAAGTAACGGTTCTATGGTATAATGTGGTATATTTTTATTGACTTACCTACGTTAGGAGAGAAATAAATGCAAATCAAAGATATCGAACAAGCGGCACAGAGGCTTAGCGACATAATTCATAATACTCCGACCATGCTTTCACGCACGTTTTCGGAACTAAGCGGCGCAAACGTTTACTTTAAATATGAAAATCAGCAGAGGACGGGCTCGTTTAAGGTGCGCGGCGCGTCGAATAAGGTTGCTAAACTTTTAGAGACGCAGAAACTCACCGAAGTCGTGGCCGCAAGCGCGGGAAATCACGCGCAAGGCTTGGCTTACGCGGCGAGCCGCTTGGGGCTTGAATGCACAATCGTTATGCCACGAAGTACGCCGATTGCCAAAATCGCGGCAACCGAAGGATACGGCGCGAAAGTTGTGCTGTCCGGCAGTAATTACGACGCCGCGTATAACAAAGCGCTCGAAATCCAAGAAACAGGCGGCGCGGTGTTTATCCATCCTTTCGATGATTTAGACGTTATCGCCGGGCAAGCCACCGTTGCTATGGAAATATTGCAAGATTTGCCCGACGCCGAGGCGATTGTGGTTCCGGCTGGCGGCGGCGGACTGCTTGCGGGAGTTGCGTATTACGTGAAATCCCTTCGACCCGACATTAAGGTAATCGGCGTTCAAGCAAGCGGCGCGCCGGCGATTAAGAAATCGTTCGACGCGAAAAAATTGGTTTCAACCGACGACGTATACACGATTGCGGATGGAATCGCGGTTAAATCGCCGGGCAAGCTGACGGTTGAGATGATAAATAAGTACGTTGACGAAATGGTAACCGTCGAGGACGACGAAATTTCGTCTGCGATATTATTGCTACTCGAGCGAGGCAAGCAGGTCGTCGAACCTGCGGGCGCGGTGTCGCTTGCGGCGGTTTTGAACCGAAAAGTTGATTTGCAAGACAAAAAAGTGGTTTGCGTACTATCGGGCGGGAATATCGACGTTAGTTTTATTCACAAAATTGTTGAAAAAGGGCTTGTAACCCGCGGACGGCAGATGAGATTCCGCGCGATAATGCTTGACGTTCCGGGAAGTTTGGAACAACTTTCCTCTATCATTGCGAAGAACGGCGCAAATGTTATTATGGTACAATATGATAAAATTAGCGCGGATTTGAACTTAAACGAAACGATTATCCATGTCGGCTGCGAAGTCAACGGTCACGCGCATGGGGATAAGCTTATCGCAGCGCTTGAGCAGGAAGGATACCGCGTGACAAGAGAGGATGCGTAGGTGCTGCCGCAGGCGTTAAGGGCAAGTCGTTGCCCTTAACAATCCCCGAAAAACTTTTAGAAAAGTTTTATCAAAACCGTCGCCTACTATGTCCGCGCCCCACGCAAAATGCGCGCGGGTACCCCACCGGACATGAGGGCGACAAAAGTCAGCGAACCGCATTCGCGGTAAATGAGACTTAGCTTGTGTATTTTACAAGCTGTAGTCGAATTATCCAGTGAGCGTAAGCGAGTCGGGAAAGATT
>Ga0123355_10015576_pt1 | contig 11949 bp, 12 predicted proteins | sample TergutEmb28metaG_3_FD_89872 | JGI IMG/M metagenome (GOLD analysis project Ga0123355, IMG submission 89872) | Embiratermes neotenicus P1 segment gut microbial communities from Petit-Saut dam, French Guiana - Emb289 P1 | ecosystem: Host-associated > Arthropoda: Insects > Digestive system > Gut ... | reverse complement strand
CAAAGATCAGTAAAATCTCCTTGTGAATAACAGCTAATAGTTGTGCTGTTTTCCATATTGTTAATTAAATCTTCCTTGTACAAATCTCCAGCAAATTCTTTTAAAGCTTCTTCTTTTGATAATTCTCGACGAACAATTCTTTTTCCATCTTTAACAATCTTTTTCATTTCTTTTTCGATTAAAGGTAAATCTTCTTCTAAAATACTTTGATCACCTAAATCAATATCATAATAAAAACCTTCTTCAATAACTGGTCCAACCCAGAATTTAGCCTCTGGATAAAGATGTTTTATTGCTTGTGCTAAAAGATGAGCACAACTATGGTTAATAATATTTAATTTTTCATCTTCTTTAATATTTTTCATAATTTTCTTCCTTCTATTTCTTTTTTATAATTAGGACTGTAGTTACAAACTTTAAAATAAGCTTGTTCACCATCCTTTATTTCTTTGATTTCATCATAACCAAATCTTGAGATACTAGCTAGATTATTATTATTGGTTTTATCAATATAAGCCGTGATACTGTTTAAATTAGGAAAGCTCGCGAACAAATAACTATTTAGTTCTTCTTTAATCTTTTGACTAAATCTTTTTCCACGGTGAGCTGGTGCAATACCATGGGAAATCACTACTTCTTCTTGATCAAGAAGCCAAAGTGATAAAATGCCAATTGGTACTTCACTTAAATAAACAATTGATGTCGCGCGGTTTTGTCGCTCGCTAATACCTTTTTCTTCCCATTCTAGCCATGTCCGTAGGTCCTCTAGAAACTCGGCGGTTAATTCATCATCTAATAGTTCTTTTAAAAAGACTTTTTCTTCCTCACTAAACCTTGGCTTCAAAAAGGTAAAAGAGTCCGTATTAAAATTAGTTAATTCTTGTACAATCATAAATATTCTCCTTTATTTAACAAAAAAAGATGGCCCCAAGGAGTGCTAAAAGCACGGTACCATCCTATTTATACTCTTGTAATTTTAACGGGTTTCACCGGAAATGATTAGTTTCTTCTCCAAAGATAGTAATAATTAATCTTTTATATTAGTTTTCACCAAACACTAACTCTCTTATCAATAAAATAATTAATTATCTTGTTCTTTGTCAATTGAATTTAAATGATAATATCATAATCTTTCTTGCTTTGCAAGTTAGACTGATAAAAGCTCAGTTTCTTTTTCTTTTTGTTTTTCTTCAATAATCTTGTTATATTTATTCGTTAACTCTTGAATTTCTTCAAAATACATTTCTTCCTCATCATCTGAATAGTCTTCTTTTTTTACCGCATTACGCGCATCTTCTCGAGCATTCCTAACCGCTACTTTTGCTTCTTCTGCAAGAGATTTTGCTTGTTTTACATATTCTTTTCTTTTATCTTCGGTTAACTCAGGAATGGTTAAAATAATCATCTCACCATTATTGGTTGGGGCAATCCCTAAATTTGCCTCAAAAATTGCTTTATCGATATCTTTTACTAATGAGCGATCAAATGGTTTAATCATTAATTGTCTAGCTTCCGGAATCGTAATATTTGCTACCTGATTAATTGCTGTTGGAGTTCCATAATAATCAATGGTTATTCCATTAAGCATCGCTGGATTAGCACGACCGGCTCTTACATTAGCAAATCTTGCTTCTAAATTTTCAATGGCCTTTTTCATTCTATTTTCTGTTTCTGTATTCATAATTTCTCCTTAAATATATTATATATGGTTGTTTATCTACTTACAAGTACTAAAACACCAATTAAGATTCCTAGCAATACTACTACTTCAAGAATTACCACAATGTTAATATATGCTGCAGTATTATTTGGTTTTTTAGTTAAGCGCATTCCGTTTTCTTTTTCAAGATGTTCTTCTCTTATAACGTTAATAATTGCTTGATACTGTTCATAAATTAATTGTTCATCAGGTTTTAAATATCCGGCTTTAGCTTTAGGTTCCAATGATTCAATATAAACATCTAAAATAGTTTGATCATTAAAACTGATATGTCCTGTTTCCATCTGTTTAAGTAAAGTTTTAAAATCCTTATTAACAGCTTTTTGGAACCCATTTGCATCGGTTGTATAAAAAATTGCTTCGCCATTTGTTAAAGGATCAAATCTAAGAGTATGTTCTAAATTAATTCCTTGCTTCTCCACTTGTTTTTCTAAAGCTTCACTTATTTTATTAATCTGATTATTTAGTTTTTGACTAATTTCTGGAGTTTCTAGCATATCTTGAATATAAAAGAAGTAATCTGTCAAACTAGAGGTATCATTGCATTCTAAAATTGACCGATTAATTTCGGATAGATTAGTAATCTTACCATCTTTTAGTTTAGGATAAATCAAGATGTTTGCTTCTTTTTGATGGTCATTCATATAATCACTCCTATTATATTCATTATAATATATATTTAGATTAAAAAAAAGCATAAATGCTTTTTAACTTGATTGATAACTTTTACATATAATATAGCAGGTGATTTTATGCCATATTTTAACGGTCCTTTTCGAGGGTTCTTTAGTGTTTTTACAATTTTATTTTTATCAGTAATTATCTTCTATTGGCTTATTATTGCGTTTCTATTTCCATTTCGATTTATTATTTTTATTTTAATTTTTAAATTAGCTTTACTCTTTTGGATTTTGTGGCGCATAATAAGGCCTTATTAGATTTTCTGTTTTATAAATATAAGTCATTAGGTTATTAATTGCTGCTGTATTTGAAAACTCCGCTTTATTTAGTTTAATTTCACTTGGTAATGAAATAACAATAAAGAAGAGTTTTTTTTCGGATTCATTTAGAGGAAATCTTGATTCATAAATTTCTAAAAAATTACTGAAATCATATTTATTGTAATCAATTTTATATAAATTAATTAAATCCAATACTGGTGAATCAATTGTGTAATTATCCCACGAAATAAAATAATCGGTTTGATTTTTTATATAATGATCAATTGAGAGGTTATTATGACAGTAGACAACTCTAATTTTAGTGTCACCATCACTACTTTTTAGCCATTTATCAAGTTCTTTGCGACAATAAGTAAAAATACTAAAAAGCTTAGTACTATTACGAATTAATAAATAGCTTGAAGGACTCATAATGGTTTCAGATTTAATTTGATTAATTAGGTTTGTGTAATAATCTTCTAAATAGTTAATATTATTTTCAATCTCTTCGTAAATCTTTTTAATATAATCAGCCGTTATTGGTTTAAAATAAGTTGTTTTATTATGTAATAAAGATAATAAATTTGCCATATCAGCGGCTTTTTGGTCAATTGGTGCAGGAGTATCTTTTAAATGTTCATAAACATAGTTTTCATCAAGTTCGCCAGTTATCTTAGGATAGCTATTAAAATCACGAATGTTTAGATAATCATATAAATCTTGGACATTCTTATTTTTCGGTTTAATAACATAATTACCATCTTTAGCCCAAATAATTTTACTTTTACCAATGAAAGCTATTTTAGAAGGTTTAAATGTTTCACTAATTCTCTTCATCAGGAATGATTAGTTTCAAACCTAGTGATAACTCCTCAATATTATTTAATCTTTTTATCTCATTAATACTAATATTGTATTGATTAGCAACTGATTCAAAAGTATCACTAGAAATTACTGTATGGACGTGATACGTAACATAACTTTCTTCTGAGTTAATACTATTAATAATACTTTCTTCATTAATACGCTCTTCTTCTTTTTCTATCGTTGGTGGTTCCATAATTGGTATCGGTTGGGTTATTTCTTCTTCGTTATTTAAAATTTCGTTTACCTCTTCTTTAATTTCCTCAATGATGGTTTCTCTTTCTTCTGCTTCTAATTCAATAACTTCAGCATCATTATTGTTTAAAAACTCTTCTAAGTCTTCTTCATCAGCAAATTCAATTAGGCCTTGTTCAGCTCTGATGCTATACTCAACATGAACTGATAAAGTATCTTCTTTTAGCTCATAAGTAAAATCATTAATTTCTACTTCAAGACTATCTAAATTAATATTATTTCTAACTTCAGTTTCAAATGGTAATTTAAAATTAAAGTCTTCTTTGTTAATACTAACTTCGTGTAAGCGATAATCACCAGAGATAATAAATTCTCCTACACATCTGCCAGCTTCTACATCAAATTTATGCTCGATTGCAATACTTGTTACTTCGTGAATATGGTTATCAAAACTAAAAACATGTTCCAAAATAAAAACTTCATTCATATTCTTCACCCTTTCTAATACGAATTATATGCTTGAAGGTATTTTTTATGTTTCAAAAATAGTCTTTCTAATAAAAAAGCCGTACAAGGTTCTTGTACTACTTTTTCTATTTTTTAGTTTTAAATAAGCTGTTATATATTTCATCATATTTACTAACAAAAATAATGTTAATTTCTTTAAGGATAAAGTCTGGAATATATTTAACATCTTCTCGGTTCTCTTCAGGTAAATAAATGGTTTTAATATGATTATTATAAGCCGCAATGATTTTTTCTTTAATACCATTAACCGAATTTATATTACCATATAAGTCTAGTTTACCACTGAAGGCAGTGTCTTTACTAATTGCTTTATTTTGAGCAAGGCTAATAATTGAAGTAGCAATGCCTACACTACCACTTTCTCCTTCCAGAGTATAATTATTATTAAAATGGAGATGTAATGAGTTTTCATATAGTTTAGTATAGTCAATTAAACCATTGGTTTTTAAATAGCTAAGAACTAAATAGATATTATCTTTTAGACCCTCTGATACTCCCCCAGTTATAATTAACTCATTTTGATCAGGAACTAAAATCGACTGGATATTAATAACGTGCCCACCAAGCGGTGAAACACCTAAGATATTACAAGAGCCAATATTTTGCTCTTGAGCGTTTTCTTCGTTATATAAAGGAGTTCCTAAGATATTTGTAATATCTTTTTCTTTGAGTTTATTTATATCTAATTCTTGAATAATAATATTCCTAATTAATTTATCTAGAAGTCTTTCTAATTCTCTAACTCCTGATTCCAAAGTATAATCTTTAATAATAAACATTAATAATTTATCCTTAATCGTAATATTTGTAATGCCATATTTATCACTAATGTTTGGTATTAAATAGTTAATAGCAATATCTTTTTTATCATAAATTGTATAGCTATCAATATGGATTATTTCAAGACGATCTTTTAAAACCCAAGGAATTGCTGCTTCATCATTAGCAGTTAAAATAAACAAAGCATTTGATAAGTCAAATGGTTCTTCAATATAGTTGTCAATAAAATATTTATTTTGCCCACTATCAAGAATATCTAATAAGACACTTGAAGGGTCTCCTTTAAAATCTTTGACCATTTTATCAACTTCATCAATTAGGATAACCGGATTGTTAACTTCACATTTTTTAATGCCTGATATTATTTTACCCGGAGCAGATCCTAAATAAGTTCTTCGGTGTCCTAATAATTCTGACGAATCTGATAATCCACCGACACTAATTTTAAAGAATTCTCTTTTTAAAGCATCAGCAATACCCTTAGCCATGGTTGTTTTACCAACACCTGGCGGACCAATTAGGCATAGGATTGGGCTCGTTAGTTTTTTATTTTTGGCTTTAAGTGCAACATATTCTTTAATTCTGATTTTAGCACTTTCCATTCCATAATGACTTTGGTTTAATGCTTCTTCAGCTTTTTTAACTGATGTCTCTTCTTTTGATGATTTATTAAAAGGCAAAGCTAAGATGGTATCCAAGTAGTTTCTAATAACTGAACCATCTGGATTATTAGCTGGTGTCGCTTCATATCTTTTTAGTTCATTAAATAATTTATTTTTAGTTTTGATACTAACATCAAGGGTTTCGATTTTTAAATGATATTCTTTAATTTCCGTTTCTTTAGAACCAATAATCCCTAGTTCTTCATTTAACTTTTCGATTTTGGTTTTTAGTAGTAATTCTTTTTGTTCTTTTTCAAATTCAGCTCGAATTTCAGAGTCCAATTTGTTGTTTAACTTAATGATTTCAAGTTCAATTCCTAAATCTTCAATAAGCATTTTGGCTCTGGTTATTTCATTAAATTCATTCATATAATTAATTTTTTTATTGTTAGATAGTTTAATAAAGTTTACAATTAAATCAGTTAAAGTATCTAGTGTTTCGTTTTCATTAACATGATTTTGAATACTATTTGAAGCTTCGGGATTGATTTTAATATATTTTTTCGTTAACTCAATTAATTTACGCTTTAAAGCTAGACTTTCAGTTCCTTCGCCATGGTCAATATATAATCTTTTAGCAAGACCCATTAAAATGGTTTTGTCTTCTTTATCGTTAGCATAGTTGAGAATTTGGACACGATTTAAGCCCTTTATAAAAATACGATAATTACCATTAGGTAATTCTAATTTTGATTTGATTTGAGCCAAGACCCCGATATTTGGTAAATCTTTAACTGAGGGAGATTCTTCTAATGCATTTGTTGGTAAAACAACAAGTATCTTATTATTAAAACTTTCTTCGCTTAAATCAATTAGTTTTTTAGTTAATTCAATATTTAATTCGAGACGTACTTCTTGAAGTGGCAGTAAGGAGAGTTTTTTCAAAAGTAGAACTGGTATATTTTCCTTCACATTATGCACCTCCAAAATATGTTTTCTATTATAGTATTTTAAAAACTTTTTGTAAAGCAAAAGGGGTCAAAAAAACAATCTAACGATTGTTTTATTTTATTACAAATAGTTTTAAGTCTTCGTCTGTTAATTCAATGTCATAGTCATTCACATAAAGCTCTGCTAAAACATCGCCTTTTTTTACTGTATCACCTTCGTGTTTTAATAGTTTGATTCCAACTGAATAATCAATCTTCGAGTTTTTATTTTCTCTTCCAGCGCCTAGTTTAATTGCGAGCTTACCACAATTAAGGGCACTGATTTTTTGAATGGTACCATCAATATTACTATGAATATCAATTAGTTTATCACTAATTTTCATTTCACTTAAGTTACCACCTTGAGTTTTAATCCATTTTTCAAAGGTTTTTAAAGCGGTTTTCTTTTGTAAGGCATTTTTAGCTAAAATCTCAGCGTCTTTAACCTCCATATTTTTTGCAAGAGCAATTAAATGAGATGCTACTTCAACTGAAACATCATACAATTTTCCTTCTTTGCCTTTTAAGACTTCAATTGCTTCAGCTACTTCTAGAGCATTTCCAATGGATGATCCTAATGGAGCGTCCATTGAAGTGATTAGAGTTTCAATTCCCATTCCAAAGTGTTTACCAATTTTTTTCATCCAGCTACTAAGTTCTTTCGCTTCGGCCTTAGTCTTAATGAAGGCACCTTCACCAACTTTAATATCAATGACAATATAATTAGCACCACAAGCAATCTTTTTACTCATAATCGAACTAGCAATTAACCCCATTGAGTCAACTGTTCCTGTTACATCTCTTAATGCATAAATTGCTTTATCTAAAGGAACCACTTCTTCTGATTGAGCAATTACCGCAATGCTAATTTTTTTAACTTGTTCATAAAAGGCTTTTTCACTTAATTTTACTTTATAACCAGGGATTGCTTCTAGTTTATCAACGGTTCCTCCAGTAATACCTAATCCTCGTCCGCTCATTTTACCAACTGGTATATTTAAGCTGGCTAAAATCGGCATCACAACTAAGGTTACCGTATCACCAACTCCACCAGTACTGTGTTTATCAGCAGTCTTTTTTTCGAATTCAAAGCATTTTCCAGATTTAATAAATAATTCAGTTAAGTTAATGGTTTCTTTTAAGGTTAAACCATTAATTGTAATTGCCATTAGTAAAGAACTCATCTGGTAATCTGGAACTTCTCCCTTTAAATATCCATTAAAAGCAAAATCTAACTCGTCAAAAGTTAGCTCTTCTTTTCTTTTCTTTTTTGTAATTATATCAATTATATTCATCAGCTGGTCCCTCTATTCTATATAATTATAATATAATTTGAGATAAAAAAAAAGCTTACAAGCCTTTTTTCATTTAAATAATTAAAAAAACAGCTTATGCTGCTTCTTTGTTTTTTACTCTGTCTCGGCGTTCTTTAACTTTGTATTCTTTGCTCATATCATCAATGAAGTTAAGTTTCGCTCTACGAACCATGCCTTTTTTAACAACTGTAATCTTACTGATTAAAGGACTGTTAACGGCAAAGATTCTCTTTGTTACTGTATTACCACTTTTCTTACGTACAGTGATACGCTCAGAAACTGATCCGCCTTTTTTGCCAACAACTAAACCTTCAAATGCCTGGATTCTTTGTTTTTTTCCTTCGTTAATCCATACATCAACACGAATTGTGTCTCCAACTCGGATTTCTGGTAGGTCTGGCTTAATTTGTTTTTGATTAATCTTATCAACTAGATTCATCTTTTCGCACACCTTTCACAATATTCAAATATACTACAATCATATTCTAATGATAGCGGATTATAGAAGCTTTTTTAAAGCAAATTGATTATAGCATAGCTATTATCTAAAAATCAAGGTGTTAATGATTGTTGTTCTTGTTCGTAAACTTCTTCAGCTGTTAAGCCTGCTCTAATTTGTGCATCAAGCTGGATTAGGTCATCAAGAACACGGTTTTCATTTCGAAGATTTGGTCCTTCAATGATTGCTGCTTGGCCAAGTAACAATTCATAGACTCCAGCATCAATAACGTTAATATCATTAAATACTGGATTCCAAACGATTCTGTGTCTATTAGCATTCGTTACATCTAATAAACCCATCATTCCGTTAAAGTGAATCATACGGTAAGTATGTGCCCCAACAACAAAGTTAATACTCATTGTTGCACCTTGTGGTAATCTCACGTTTGTATCTGTTGCTGTATTATTAGCTCCTGCTCCTGGCGTTGAATTTGCTGGAGGTGTTGAAGTTGATGGTGGTGTCGTGGTTGTTGGTGTTCCTCCATTACCATTACCATTTGCTGGTGGCTGTGGTGTTGGTGTAATAATTGTAATTAAGTTTTCACTTGCTAAATACTCATAAGTATCTAAACTAAATTGATTTCTTACTAAATCATTTTGTAACATAATAACATTTATGCCATCACCATTAACAAAAGGATTACCAATACTTGTATACATTGGTGTTACTACCGTACGGTTATTAGCTGCATTTAAAAGACCTAATAAACCATTACGTTCAAAAGTTCTATATGTATTGCCATTAACCGTGAACTCACGACCAGCTGGTGCAACTACTACCGGCGGTCTATTTAAGTGATGATCATCACCTATGTTTTGTTCTTGACCTGGTCTGTTTGGTAATAAGTCTCTAAATCTAAAATCTGTATTGTCCCTAGCGACATCTATCGCTTTGCTTCCTAATAAAACTAATGCAATAATTGCTGCTGTACAAAATATTTTACTTCTTGTGCTCATAAAAAATTCTCCCCCTTAAAAAAGATAGGCCCTATCTTAACATATCTCTTATGATATGTCAATCCTATCTGGTCTTTTCCTTTTGGACTGTTCGCTCTAATTTATAGCCAATTAAGCGCTTTTTTAATTCAAAAGCAACAAAGCGTATTTTTTTCATATAATTTAGTTTTGCTTCTTTAGATAGTTGTTGATCATATTTTGCAAAAACACTTCTTAATCTGGCTAGCTCATCAAATAATAACATTGTCTCATCTGCATTATCATCTTCGTCGGCTAAATATTCTAAAATACGCTTGATTAATTCATCTAAATTAGCGTTTATTTGTTTTAATAATAAATTATCAATTAATTCCTGATGATGAATTACTAACATTTGGTTTTTAATTTTAAATTCTAAATTGTCTAAAGATGGGTAAGTATTTTTAGCTTTGGTTTTTTTCTTGCTTTTATTTAAACTCCACTTCATTAAAATCCCCCTAAGTTTTGTTAATTTAATAAATCTGGTCTTTTTTCTTTGGTGATTTGATTTCTCTGTGCCTCACGATATTCATTTATCTTCTGATGGTTTCCAGAAATTAAGACTTCTGGAACTGTCATTCCTCGATATTCAACTGGTTTTGTGTAAACTGGATAATCTAATAAATCATCATTAAATGACTCGGTACTTAAACTATCATTACTGATAACTCCTGGTATTAGACGAATAATGCTATCAGTGATTGCCATAGCTGGTATCTCACCTCCAGTTAAGACAAAATCACCGATGCTAATAATCTCATCAGCTAAGGTTTTAATTCGTTCATCAAAACCTTCATAGTGACCACATAAGATAATAAGATGTTCTTTTGCTAGTAGCTCTTTAGCTTTGGTTTGCTTATAAGGTTGACCGGTTGGACAAAGTAAAATAATATATGAATTATCAGTTTTGATATCATCAATAGCATCAAAGATTGGTTCACATCTTAAGACCATTCCTGAACCACCACCATAAGGAGTGTCATCAACCTGATTATGATTTAGCTTCGAGTATTTTCTAAAATCTATTAATTCAATTTCCACTTGTTTTTTTTCTAAAGCTCTTTTAATAATTGATTCTGCTAAAAAACCGTTAAACATATTTGGAAATAAAGTTAAGATCGTAATTTTCATAACATTAGCTCCTTTATATTTTCGGTTAGAATCTTTTTGTTTTTGAGATCTATTTTCTTAATGTAATTAGCTTTTATCGGTATATAAAATTGATTATTTATCTTGATTAAAGGATTAACCTCTGATTCTGTTACTTCAGTAACTTGACCTATTAAAGTATCATTTTCATAAACTTCTAAGTCTAATAAATCACGCATTAGATATTCATCTTCTTTTAGAAATAAATCCTCTTTTAAGATAAAAACAGATAACCCTTTATATTTAAGGACCGAATTAATATCATTAAGGTGATTAATTTGTGTTAAATAATGTTTCTTATGGTATCTAACTCCGGTTATTTCATAAACTTCATTATTAAGTATTATTTTTTGACCTTTTAAAAAGACTTTTTCAGCCATTTCAAAACGACTTGCTATTTTAAGCTCGCCTTTGATACCAAAAGTATTAACAATTTTACCAACATAAACTTTTTCCATGGGATTATTTTAACATAAAAAAGATGTAAGGACTACCCACATCTTTTTAGATATTTATTTTTTTGAATCTTTTGCTTTTTTTAATAGTTACACCAATTACGACCACTGATGCAATAGCGCTTATAATATACCCAGCTATCATTACCCCATCACTAGTTGGCACGACTTCTTGATTATCTTTTTCATCATTATTAGGATATTCTTCATTATCATTAGTTTCTTCTTCAAGCGGAATGCTAGTAAAGACAGCAATAAATGACATATCATTTTCAACCGTATCTTCTAAGCTGTATTCACCAACTGGTAACCATTTTTCAAAAACAAAGAAATGCGTTTTAGTTGCGGCTCTTGTTGGGATAGTTGGAATATTGAAGTTTTCACCAACATTATAAATACCTTTTTGAATAACCGTTAATCCATCATAGTTTAAAAATGTTACTGTATTAGTATTTATTTCTTCATGATAAGCATCCACATTAATCGTTCCATTTATCACAATTGGCCCAGATGAGGCAAAACGTCTAACATAGTTAATAACAATCTGAATATTTTCTGAAAAAGTAATATCTCCATAATTAAAATTTGCTTTATCAAAAGATATCTTAATTGTTAATGGTAGATATTCTCCATCTCTAAGTGAAAAGATACTATTTTGAGTTAGCTCTTCACCATCAATCATTACGGTTGTATCTAAGTTATTTAATCCTATAATACTATCAATGCTGAAAATCGCTTCCATGCTTCCGGCATTATAAATATTAACTTCTACTAAAAATGAATCACTTTCAGTGAAAGTTACTTCAAAATTTAATTCTTTGGAAAAATGTTCCATACGCTTATTTAATTCATCAATTAATAATTGACTTTTTCCTTGTAAAAATAAAATCGTATGCTGCACGTTTTGTTGATATTCTTCGGGAGAAATTAAATT
>Ga0123355_10015575_pt1 | contig 11950 bp, 5 predicted proteins | sample TergutEmb28metaG_3_FD_89872 | JGI IMG/M metagenome (GOLD analysis project Ga0123355, IMG submission 89872) | Embiratermes neotenicus P1 segment gut microbial communities from Petit-Saut dam, French Guiana - Emb289 P1 | ecosystem: Host-associated > Arthropoda: Insects > Digestive system > Gut ... | reverse complement strand
TTGGGACGCCCATGAGGCGCGGTTACGTTGTCCCGATGATGTGAGTGGTGATATAGGAGAATGTAGTGCCAGGAGGGCCCTTAAACCTAATTTCTACTAACCTACCCAGACCATGGTCACCGCAGGTATCCTTCCCTTCAGGGAAATTTCCCACGGTAGAACCGGGAATCGAACCCGGGACCTCACGATTAGTAGTCAGAGACTCTGGCCACTAGACCACGAGGCTGGTCATTGATGTATAACTAAATAAGCTTATCAGAACATTAGTGGTTCAGCAACTACGTATCTTCGGTAACAAAATAACTGCATACTGACGTACATGTGTGTGTCTATCTTACATTACCCGGATTTTATGGGTTAATAACAAGTTTAATTTGTCCTATTTTTCCTTGCGTCATTTAATGTACTGTAATTTGAAAGCCAGTCTCTGCCGTTTTGTGTTTTCTTGAGGCTGAACACTGCCGTTTTTATGTGTGAGAAGCTTTTTTTTAGGATTGCTGAAATTAATTCCATGGATAAGAGATTGACGAACATCAGGGACTACAGCTCCCTATGGCCTCGGTTCCATGTCTCTGTCAGCTAAGCGTCTCCTTCACCTTTAGAAAAATCGTATCTTATTTCAGTGATGTAGGAGGAATTTCACAATAACGTATCTTTACTAACCTGACATAAGTTACTCGTAAGTTAAAGTACTAAAATTCTAAATCAATAAAATAAAGGATGCACGTTTCTCAACATATATCTCCTTACAGATAAGACATAATTACGACGCCTCTCCGTTATTTGGAAAGACAGGAGAATAGTTCCCTCTAGCATTCTCGAATGAACAGCAGAAAATCCAATATCGACAAGAACTACAAAGGAAATGTTTACATAACCAAAAAGAATTTGGAGAAAAGGAAGCGTTTTTGCTCCTGGTGGAACTAAAACCCTGGATCATGCCTAGTCACTATAATGACTGAGTTTTCCCGGCTCCGCGTTGTATAACAATGTATAACAAAGTGTGAGTATAATTAAAATTACTTGATACTTTAATGTTACCAAGTACCCGGCACTTGAACGATATATTTGTGGACATTTCGTACTGACATAAATCTTGTCACGTCTTTCTGATAATTCGTAAGGGAAATTTCATCTAATAGTTGCAGGATCTGTATTAAATGCAAATTAACGTTACTGAGCGAAACGAAGCACACCAGATGATACTAGAACATTTTGTATCATTTTCCATATCACAATTTGAACAACGTGCAATTCGATTAATACCAGGTTCACAATTAGAACACGTAAGAATTACGGCAGTTTGAAATGGTGAATTTGTATTAATAAAGACATAACGAAGAGATTTATATAAATGTAGCCTATAATTAATACGTGACGCTGTAAACATCTTTGGGCTGCAGTACAATAAGAGATTATAGGAACAGACGGCACAACCAAAGTACCGCTCAAAATAGAGCAGGCGCCTCAAGGAACGCTACAATGGACAATTTTAAACCAATTTGATCCTGCAATGGAGCCCAAACAGGTTTGTTGGCCTGGCACTGATGTTAATGATAAAGAACTTGGATCCCATTTTTCATTTCTTGGAACATTTTACATTAACTTGCCTGCGTGCATATGGATAAGACAATCGCGTGTGTGAGTAATTATAAGTGTGAAGATCGGGAAGTATAAATACAATTTATTGCTTTATATGTTCTTGCTAATTTACAGAAGTGAAATAAAAAACAGTTTACAATGATGTAGTTTTGTAATTAGCTAAGTTATCATAAAGAATCCCAGCAGTTTTCTAATACTTCTTTAGTGTTCTCAAGTTTATGAAACAACCCTAATTTGGGATTTAGTTTCTGGGAGCCAGTGTAGCGTAGTCGGCATAGCGACTAGCTACACGGGATGGATGGCACAGGATTCGAATCCCGATAGGGTAAGAATTTCTTTTCAATCCAAAACCGTCAACACCGGTTATGAAGCTCCTATCTCTCCCCCCCCCCCACAGCCTCCTATTCAATTGGTATCAGCGTTCTGTGCCGGAGATAAAGCGGTCGGAACGTGAAGCTAACTACTCACCTCCAACCAGCGTAGAGTGGAACCATACTTCTATTTCCCCTACATGCATCAATGATATCGACAGGGACTTCACATTGTATTCTTTTTAGGATATAGTCTGTAGTTATCCTATATCAAATTGAATACATTGTCTAATTAAATCTTCTTTTTATGTTCTCCAACCTCAATGTTGTACGAAGCTTCTCACAACTCTTGAATATCCGCCTTACTCCTTCAACTTGATCCATTAACCTAATAGTGACTGACGAAACGTGCAAACCACAAAGCTTCTCAATAACCAAATTTTCTCTGTCCCCCTCAGTTATTTTTTCTGAAGTCCGTAATTCTTCTCAGTAACCTGTTTTCATTATCTCTGAACATAATCCCATGCCTTTTCCTTTAAGATGAGTGATTAATATTCACACTTCACATCCCAGAAGACAGCAACACTGTTGTGAGAACCATCTCAAATCTAACAACTTAAGTTCTTATACGACAATTTTCTGAGTGTATCACCATGTTTACTGACTCAACGTACCAAAATCCTATAGAAAATAATTTTCATTCAGACAGTCAAATAATTCCCTGTGTTTTATGAAAACTGAGTGTTGATTACCGAGTTCGCAAGAACATTACTCCTGTACCCCAATTTAAAAAAAAATATCCATTTCATTTTACATTGTTTAGTTCCATTCCAAAGACTCCGTGCAAGACAAAGGGCCTTGTGTTAATTTTGTAAAATTTTTATTATTTACAGTGAGGAGTTGTTATTCCCTTGCCCAAACCCCATGCTGGATGACCACCACCTGTCGGCTGTCCGCCATTATTTATTCAGTATAGTCCCAGCTACCTTGTAAGCCGCCTTCTTCACCCGGAGCCTGAGGACATATCGTGCCGTGGTAACAGAGACAAACTTAATGTGGTGAAACTGCGTTGAAACTTTATAAGGACAACTGAGCAATCTTCGAAGAAGATTGGCATTTCCTTCCTGGTGACTCCGAGGGAAGAGGAGACAATAGAACAGGCCACGTAGGCCCAGAGGTTGAGTAGAAGTATAGCTCTATTCTTTCTTTAACCTCGGCGCTAGATGTGGTGAGTGGTTAGCGCCAAGCCCCGGCCGCTTTATCTCATGAAAAGACCTAGTACCCAACGCTTGGTGGACAACCACGGCCGGTCTCTTCAGGTGCGGAAAATCTGCCCCCACCGGGATTCGATCCCCGGATTGTCCAAGCTCGCAGGAAGTCGCTGCGCCGACCCACCGAGGGCAATAGGTTCACCCGAAACTTCTATCCGTTTCACCGTCTAGATACTGAGCTATCTCAGGACGGCTAGAATGACTCTGCTCTGCCGCCTAAAGCTCAAAATTCCAATGTTAATTTCCTTCTTGTCCATCCTGGCCCCGTAGTTACAAAAGCACTTATTTCATTCTTGGTTGAAAACTTCTGCTGATGCGCTTGACATACAAGCTAAATCGTAAATCGTGTTAAAGGCGACACATCTTCTCAGGTTCTCTGTTAAGAACGTTAGATGTTGAAATAACGCACAAGAAGAAAGAAGCCCTTAAAGCTGTCGTCGCTACCTGCATTCGTTTAATTCGGTGACGGGCACAGGTAAGGCTGTCCGAATGTCATGAGCTCTGTTCCGTTATACTGTATGCCGAGCCTCATGAATGGCTAATTGATGTGACATCACAGTTACGTTCACATTTAAATCTAACGTACGGTCCTGTATGCATGTTCTCCAGTTAGAGGAGCTTAATGATCTCTATTCCTCACCAAATATTTTTCGGGTGATCAAATCGAGAAGAATGTGATGCACGAGGCACGTAGCATATATAGGGTAGAGGAAAAGTGCATACTGGGTATTTGTGAGGATACCTGAGTGAAAGAGACCACTTGGAAGACCCAGCCATAGATGGGATGATAATATTAAGATAGATCTTCAGGAAGTAGGATGGGGGCATGGACTCTTGATCTCGCTCAGGAGAGGGACAGGTGGCGGACACTTGTCAACGCGGTAATGAACTTTCGGGTTCCATAAAATGCGGAGAATTTCATGACTAGTTGAGAACTGGTTAGCTTCGCAGGAAGGACTCTGCTCCATGGAGTGAGTAAGTAAATAAGTAAGTAAATAAGTAAATAAGTAAGTAAGTAAGTAAGTAAGTAAATAAGTAAGTAAGTAAGTAAATAAGTAAGTAAATAAATAAGTAAATAAGTAAGTCAGTAACGATTAACTAATTAAATCCATTGAGCCGAGCCCTTCTTGAAAAACAAACAATTCGGTACCGTTACGAATGTCACCGCATTTCTTGAAATCTGAAGGGTCATCATCACTTTCGCAGAAGCTCGAACCGTGTCTCTACACGCAGCCAGACTAATTTAGCTCACGCTCTCTCATTCTGCTTCTACAAACATTAATGTTGTACTGCTATCTACATATATCTCTTCAAAGTCGTCTCTTTCCTTCAGGTATCCTCACCAAAAACCTGCATTCATTTTTATTCTCCTCCAATCTTATCCCATGACTTCCACCCCCCCTCCAATCTCCGTCTCCTAATTTTGATCACCCTAATAACTAACTGTATTGGGCTACCATTCAGAGGTCAACAGAGTTGTTGCAAGACAGTTCATTCCTAAGCCGAACCTCGGGAAACCTATGTACTCAAGTCCCTACACGTCTCTAAGAACGAATATTTATTTACTGTGTAAGTACCATCTTGCTTCTATCCTCTAATGCTTTTTGTCCCATGTAGCATATTTAGCGATGCTGTCACTACATGGACTATATAAATCGACAACATGTGAATGAATTTGAAAGTGCAGCTTTGTTTGTTTGAATGATAATGAACGCGTGGTTTTCCGGGGGGGGGATTCACGGTACAAATGAGCGGACATCTGAAACTATGCAGACATGGCTACAGAATAACGTTATTCGAAGTAACATACTATATAGGGGCGAAGAAGTTTATAAAATTGTTATCAATTATGAACTAAGGATCTGAAAAGAGGCTGCAGTGGTCTGTTTGAAGAAACAACAATTTTAATTGTGGAGTGATGGTTACACAGTTAACTGAATGTGCATGTTTGTATTCTTGTAATAATAATAATAATAATAATAATAATAATAATAATCCGAGGAGATTCTAAAATATAAAGACCTTACAACAGAAATACAGCGCATGTGGAATGTAAAAATAAAGGTGATACCAGTAATAACATTGGCGACTGGGAGTATTTCAAAGTTATTCAGAAAATACGTGAGCAACATAACAGGAAAGCATGAAGTTAAAGAACTACAGAAAACAACCATAATAGGCACTGCACACATACTTCGGAAAGTACTAATGTAAAATACAATAGATTCAACACTGAAACTAACGATAAAAACACCCTGAATAGTAACAACAGAATAGCTACAACACTGTATTCCCTAGGGGCATAGTTTGTCTCAGGAATATAGTATAAATACCCTGCATAAAGGAGATGATGATGATGATGATGATAATGATGATGATGATGATAATAATAATAATAATAATAATAATATCATTCTGAAGATGACCGGTGTGCCGGCCGAGTCATGTTGGTGAGAAAATTGTGAATAAAATAATTCTTTTATATGGAAGTGCATATGTCGATATTTATATATTTTAAACAACACGGAGTTAACCTGGATGTAGCAAGCAAAGGAAATATCGTTCAGAAACTGCAGTAAGTCAGGAGAAATTTTCGAATTTTAACAGGATCTTCGACCTTGGCTCCTGTTCATGGTAGTTCAGAAACTCGAAGATATCTTCAACCTGGTACGTGCGAATTTGTGCTCTTGGGTTAACGTACTGTATCTGTGGCAAATGACGTACGTATGGAAGGCAGTAAGCTGAGAATGCGTAAAGCAGGAAATTGCTGTAAATAAGAACGACACGCGAAGAAACAAGCAAAATAACAAATGAAATCAATGGCAGCTGAAGAATAAAATTCAATTAGATGCCACTTATTACTTTATTAAGCTTACGTTAGGCTCAACATGCTTCGGGCACCATTATGCCCATCATCAGGAACTCACGACGATAGCGTTGGTTACCACATAGGCCTTCTGGTTCTCGAGTTGCTGCTGGTTGGAAAGTCAAGTGTCCGGACCGAAGGCTGTAACAGCCTTCGTTCCGGACACTCATCCCTCCTACCTGCACTTAACGCTATCGTCGTGAGCTCTTGATGATGGGCATAATGGTGCCCGAAACATGTTGAGCCTAACGTAAGCATAATAAATTAATAAGTGACATCTAGTTGGATTTTATTCTTCAGTTATCATAACGATGCACGTTCCAATACACATCAAATTTGTAATTAATGACAATTCCACTCCTCTGAAACTACTGAGCTGTGACTTAACGATAATGTGAGAGATTCAGAATCTATAGCTTCAAGTGTTTGGATGTTAGCGAGTACAGAATTCGAGAGGACGTGAAAGAAAAATGTTATGTCCTGTTTTAAGGCACTAGCCTCGTATCTGCTTGATGGGACTGACGCAGATCCCATACGTCTCAGTCATCACTCAAGACGGCGGATGTTCCGGCCAAGAAACAAGACTGTCCCATTTCGAATAAAAGTCAGAAGCTTCACGGCTTGTAACAACAAAGCTATTCCCGTGGTTAAGTACCATCTAATGAGTAATGGTAAAAGCTAAATGTAAACCCGTTACTTGTCAAGAAAGCACGGAGGGGGAGTAGAGGTACAGTTGTACTCTTTTTAACCACGACGCTAGATTGGAGTGGGTGGTCAACGCTTTGTCCTTGTAGCTTTACGCGGGGGAAACAAGCCCGGTATCCATTTTAGGGGAGGCTGATTGGAACCTAGGGACGGGACTTTGTCCCCACCGGGTTTCGATCCTCGAACTACCACCCAACCCTTAGTGATTCGCTAGCTATCGCGGCCCCCAGAAAGTATAAGCAGAATAGAAGTAATTTCTACTCGTGGTCACCGGCGGTAGTTGATAAAGGTAAGTGTTCAGCTTTCAACATTCGATACTTTAAATCAAGCTCAGTAACGTTTCGTACCAAAGGAATTGACGAAGGTTTCCACTCCAGAGACGATCTGGACTTTGAAAACCCTGTAAACATATTGGCCTACGTATCGTCAGTAGAGCGCTCTGATAGGACACAGTAAAGTGGTCTTGCCACTTCTGTTCTCGCCAAGTATGACGCTGTATGACTAATTTTTATCTTGTGTGTTTTATTTCTGAGACACAGACGTGTACCCAGGTACTGGAAAATTATAATTATCCTTAATTCTCTGAAGCATGAAAATAATAGGTCTATTTCAACATTCAGTTTCCACCTCATGGGGAACACACCACCTATCGACTACGAAGTAAATCATGTTTACGGAAATAATCGCTGTGTATTGTGAGAATCATACGAAGACCCATAAATACACTGTGCGGGCAAAATGCATATTTCTTGAACGGTGAAGCAGGTGGTAGGTACAGAAACATCAGATATGTAAATCGGCGCAGGGCAAACAAGTTTGGAAATGTAGACCTACCGCACGCTTTCTGAATATCTGAGAAAAACTTTAGTTTATTCATCCAGTCGTGACTTCCTAAAATGAAACAAAAGTACATAGAGACCGTCTTTTGCAACTCAAATTTTATAGTTAATCATTAGTTAGCACAACACGTTCCGGCCTGAGTTGCCATTAGCAGTTACTACAATTTAAATACATCTTGAAGACACTGCGTAGCCACCGACCTTGACATTTACGTATTGCAGATATCAGACGTATCTTAGAAAGCGGAAGAATTCAAATTTTTAAGTTGTAAATTCTATTTTACACACAGCTATTAAACAGCACAGATATTTCACTTAAAGTAACAGATACTTTATTGCGTAAAATCCACGTCATAAACGGAATATGTCCAAGTGAAGGCGGTTAAGTACGACTAACTACACATAAAGGAAATATACGTACAGGAAGTTGCAAAGTACTTACATAAATGGTAATTCTATAGGGTTTTGGGAAAATTTGTTAGTAATTTATTTAACCGCGCTCTTGGTATCTCAGGATCCAGTGTCGATTATGATGAATTTGCGAGGTAAAAAGGTTAAGTGCACCCTTGTACAGGCACTGAGTCTCTGTACAGGCCGCACGGCCCATAGGGCGAGTAGAGGTATAGCTCTACTATTTCTTGACCACGACACTTGAAGGGGTGAGGGGTCAGCGTCGCGCCTCGTCCGCTCTCCACCCCCGATAAAGACACGGTACCCATTGTAGAGGAGGCTGAGTGGGCCTTAGGGCCTGTCTGGACAGGTGCGGAAAATCTCGACCCCACCGGGATTTGATCCCCGGACCGTCCAGCCCGTAGCCAGTCGCTAAACCGATTACGCTACCCGGCCCACGAATATGCGAGGACTTTAAAGGAAAGGGGGTTTTGTGGTCAATTGCAAGGTATTATGCCGGAATCTGTTTGAAGAAGCCCTCATTGCACATATCAGGAAGGCTACAAAGAGTGGCAATTCAGCCACAGTCTGTATTAAACTGAGCAGTAGACGGGTGTGAGTGGACAGATTCACATCCCGGCCGTTTAACACCCAAGGAAAGATTCCCGATACCCACTGAACAGGAGGTTGTGTGGGCCAACAGCCGGCAGAGACACTGGCATAGAGAAAGAAATATCCTGTCCCTGCCAGGAATCGAACCAAGATTCCTCGGTGGTCCATTCCGTGGCCTACTTATTATATAGGTACCTCAGCAAACAGAGGGATATGACAAATCTGATTCAATTTTGTTTCTGATTCGTCCTTACAAGTGGCTTTCCGAACGAATTTCTGTTCAGAAAAACCGTAGCTACTAAGTTGTACAGTTTGGGTTTAGTATTCAAGTGAAGAGACCAGAGAAGGCAGGTGAGCCTCAGGATGTTATACGCACCATGTACTGAGCCGGCACTACTCAGAACCACGTGCCAGGGCTGTCCCAAAGTATAAATATTTTATCTGTAAATTAAGACATGCTACATTATCATCCACTGTCGACATGCCAACCTAAATTGAACTATAAAACTCTTTTAATCATTAGCGGCATTTATAAGTTGCTTTTCCTATTTTGAAACTAGTTTCAATTTTGGTATAGGAATCCAGTCTGATCGGTTGTTGGCGAAGAAATACGTGGCAGCTAACACAAGCGAGTGACGTGTTTGAAGTTTGGCTTCAGACTTGTTTCCAAATAAAGAATATACAGGTTTTTAAGCTGATAAAACTGATCCTTCGACATTAATATTTAACTCAGACGGAAATAAGAGACATGTTTAGCTTAAGTGAACGAAAGTGCCTAGCCTTTCTAGTTCAGATATTATGATATTCACTTTAACTGGATAACACACATTAACACCAAAGATTTATTTTCGGACAAATAAGTAGCAATGTATGAGATCCAATTTATTCAGATAGCACACGGACTCCAAGCCATACCTGTTCGTAAAATCACTAGAACAAGCGCCCAACACGAAGGTCAAGAAGGCCTTAAAATAAATGAATATGCATAAGGAAGGCAAGAATTTTTTTTTATAAACGTAAAGTTAGATTTCGCAATGAATGGATTCCAACCAAGACATGAACTTATTAACTTGAATGGGAAAAGTCTTCACTTGAAAATATTACAGCTCCACAGCTGATAAAGAAATTAGGTCTGCAACTTCTGTACTGCTTACGAGAAGCATGTCATTGAACCGTGCTCCGAAACATCTGCTTCACAATTTCACATCAAATTCCTAAAGATCAATCTCTTTAACATTTTCAAGTCTAAGCTGAAGCCTTCAAAGTGCTTTCTTTTACCGATCATTTCGGCTAAGTGTTTTAGAAGCGTATTGTTTAAGAGAAAAGTTAAAGCCGATCCCGGTGATAGCGTGGTCTATGCTGGGATTGCGGGTTCGAATCCCGCCGGGGGCATTGATGCCTGTCTCTTGTGAATGTTGTGTGTGTCAGAAGTCTTTGCGAAGGGACCAATCTCTCGTCCAGAGGAATCTTACCGAATGTGTATTTGTGGCAGGGAACATAATCAGGTGCAACAATAACCCTCTACCTCTACACAATGAGTAGGTAGAAGAGGTGAGACTAAGAAAGAAATAAAGAAAGAGAAAAAGAAAAGTTAAGATAAAAATACTTATAAATCATCTTACTGAACGGATTAACTAGGTTCAAAAAGCACTGCCTTCTTAAAAACTAACAGGCACACTCAGCAAACAATTACTTCTTTCCACGCAACCTGCTATGCATTACAGTACTGACAATGGAATCTGCTTCATATCCTCAGACGAATCCACTATACTTTTTTCGCAATGAACTGTAGTGTTATCTTTCCAACTACAAATAGTTTTCCAAGTGTTCTCTCTATTGCGTTTCGACAATTACAATTTTGTATGAATTTCTAATTCGCTTGTGCTTGCTACATATCCCACACATCCAAACCTCCTTAATTTAATTTTCAAAGTTTAGGCCCAACCTCACGCAGCTCCTCGTTATGCACTCGCCTCCACCAACAGTTACTTCTCTCTCCCCTTTGCTCGCACTTTTATTACTTAAGATATTTACTGAAATTTCTGTTTCGATGCAGGGCAATAAAATCGTTTTTTCAGCCATTGCCATGCGACAGCAGCTTGCTAAATAATAGATCTGTGTAGTACCTTATTCAAACTAGAGTTCTGACGCCAGAATAGGAAACTGTTCCCATATCTTTGCCTCAAACCATGAAATTAAATACGGTTAAAATCTTCTAGGATATGACGCCAGATAGTTTTGTAGATAAGTACCAGCGTTTCGGAAAAACCTGCTACCGTCACCTTCATAGTATAAGAAGTACTATTAAGATATGAAATACTATTTGTCCTTGCACCTTGCATTTTGAAATCTACGTAGTTCACTCACCAACAAATGCATGGTTAAAAGTTTTAAATTTACATTAAAATACACAATAATATCGCTCCTACATTTTTCGGTCTTTATTGACCATCATCAGGGAGCTTTATCTGTACCTAACTAAAGTTATATTTATGTTAAAACACTCGGTAAAATTACGTCGTTATACAAATTAGGTTATGTGGCAGCATGTCATACAGCGGCATGTGTGCCACATAACCTAATTTATATAACGACGTAATTTTACCGAGTGTTTTAACATAAATATAACTTTAGTTAGGTATAGATAAAGTTCCCTGATGATGGTCATTGAAGACCGAAACATGTAGGAGCGATATTATTGTGTATTTTAATGTAAATTTAAAACTTTTAACCAAGTTAATAAATAGTGCATTTGTTGGTGAGTGACCTACATAGATATGAAATAATATTTGTCGTTGTGAAAACTTGGAACACGTTTCGTGATGACATTGTGATGACATTAACGGGCTCAGTCGTACGTCGATTACACCTATTACATAAACCTTAGTGGAACTTATGTTTAATATTTTGAAATCATAGACGCAATTATGATTTATGATATCAGAGTTTTGAGTGCATTTGGAAAACTTCACAGAAAAAATTCACAAAGAAAGCAGCTACGTGTGTTGAACACTGATGTTGCTTATGCCGGTGGTTGCGAATTTTTATAAAAACAGATAACTTGATTTTTTAAGTTTAGATCTGGCAAATATATAGTTTATTATTTTCATTTTTCCGTGCAAAAGTATGTATATATAAATGGCCAACTAATTGCACTTTTTATTATATTTTTTTAAAATATCACATATAGTAATTCACATATATGGCTACAACGTCAACAAAGCAACACCTGGCACATGACCAACACATACATGCCGCCACAACAAATAATAAATACTTTTAGCAACTTTTAGGAAACATTTTAAGTACCCCCTGAAGATGGTCGTATACGACCGAAACATGTAGGAGAGAATT
>Ga0123355_10015574_pt1 | contig 11950 bp, 5 predicted proteins | sample TergutEmb28metaG_3_FD_89872 | JGI IMG/M metagenome (GOLD analysis project Ga0123355, IMG submission 89872) | Embiratermes neotenicus P1 segment gut microbial communities from Petit-Saut dam, French Guiana - Emb289 P1 | ecosystem: Host-associated > Arthropoda: Insects > Digestive system > Gut ... | reverse complement strand
ATGAATTTTTTAAAAACCTATTTGGTCCCCAACCCCCCCCCCCCCCCCCCCCCCTCCCAGGCCAAGAATTTTCTGTTGTATCCCCATATCTCCTGGAACGACGAAACATTTGCTGGGCGGTTCGTAACTCTTACTAGAGGATATCTGTAATAATTGTCGAATCGCGAATTTCTTTGCCCTCGCAGACATAGAAATGTCTTGCCATTCTGGCAGAGATTAGCGCGTTTCTCCCGCCTTCCGATAAGCTAAAACTCCTAGACAACTTACCTTTGAATTATACCTAACGCCACATATTTAGCTATCAGATGTTTTAGGTAATTACCGATTCAGTATAAAATATGACTTAACCTATCTATCTGGTTCCATTTCGAAACCAAACGACACGGTTACAGTAATTTCCACAACTCTTCCATTTCGTTTGAAATTAATGAGGCATATTACAGCAATTTGCAACAGAAGATGGTGGTATTTGTTACAGTAAACCGAAGTAGTGTCATCGTCTGTAAAATAGACTATTCACTGTCGACAGGCCGTCAAGCCTAAGAATGATGAAGTGCTTCCGCCTGAAAAAGAAGATGATATTTCAATGTTGTGTCTACCACTTCCCTTAAAGCCTTAGATGTGACACTTTATGCATCAGTGTGAAGACTTTCCCCAGTCTGGTCTATTTCGCTCCTGCAGACCACCAAAAGGGCTCTACCAAATCCACACGAAGACCAGCACTTCATTAGTGGCGCAAGCATGCAAACAAGCACGTCCCATGTTTTTCTGCTGCGCCTTTCGAAGCCGACCTACGTAACAATAAAACTACTCCAAGCACAGACAAAGAAGCCGTTTTGTCTTTAACCAACACACACAACAAGAAAATATCTTTCATTCCAAAAATTTTCTCTAGGTCTTTTGGGCAACTTAGACGCCCCAAAGGAAAGAGAAATAACGACGGATACTTTGTATTAATCAGCCGTCCTTATGTAAATTCAGTAAAGGAAAGGCTGCAGGAGAGAAAGAGGTTAGGAAAATCTGGAAAACAAATGTACAAGAGATTGCAATGACGTTCAAAGGATTAAGATTTAGGATATATTCTTCGATAAAAATGAGACGCCCCTTATTTTACTGCCTCTTCAGTACGTCACCATGAACTATCTATCTCTCAGTGTCATTAAAATTCGGGATATATTTCGTGAAAATGTTTATGTTCATTTCTTATACCTGCAAAATTTTATCTTGAATTCTGAGCTATAGTTGGACTATAGGTCTATTTCCTTTCTTGTATAGCTTCATAGAGTGTAGCTAATATGGACGGGTGCTGAAAAGTAATGCCGCCTTAATCCTTTACTTAAGATAAACTCTTATAAGGGTCCAAACTAAACTGTGTTCAATTCTTTAGGCTTTCCCTAAACGGGCACACGCACTTTAAACATCTCTCTCTAGGGGGCCGTGATTTGTGCTTGTAAACATGGCGGAGTGTAAAGCGAGTATGTCAGTGCGATGGAATGGCGTGTATTGATAGAGTTCCTGAATGCAGAAAACGTGCCTCCGACCAACATTCATCGGCGAACTAAAGTTTATGGACAGGTATGTTTAGACATCAATACTTTTCGATATTGGGCTGTTCGTGCTGGTGATGGAAAGATTGAACAGGTCTCTCTGAATCAGAGCTAAAAGAAAGGTGCGGGAAACCATGAAATGCAACGGGCGAGGCTCACCGGAATCGTGTGCTGAAGGCACGACTTCGAAGAATTCGCTCTGACACTGAGCAGTCTCGCCTTCGACTTAGCCCAACTGCACACCAGTGTGAGAATGACTGCAGAGACCCATCTCCTTGACTTCACCGTCTGTGAAACACCCAGCATATCTACAGTCTTGACTTGGCGCGTCAGAAATTCATCATCTTCCATTAAAGAAGGACCATCTTGGAGGAAACCATTATGCGGCCGGTGAAGTCAAGAGAGCGTTTCACTTTTGGTTTCTTCACCCAAATGCATAATTATACCGTGACGACGTTGCGAAAACGACTTCGAAGTTGGTGAAAGTATGCACATCGCAAAGGTGATTATGTGGAGAAATCAGCGTATAGAGGCCAATATAGTGCAAGAAAGATAAAAGTTTAGATTTCCTTCAAAAATATTTACCCATTTCAATATTGAAATTAAGAGATTTCACTTTTCAGCACACACTCATATTCCAAAACAAAATGTTTATGCAGAATTATCTATTTTAAGCCATACAGTTTTAGGGAATACTGTCTTATACATCGCATCATACGCGTATAATGACAAAATTTTGGGATCCCGGGATCTGATTCCTTCTTGTCTCCATTTTTGGGATTTTCTTTAGAAATATATACCAAAACGAATTAAACAGGACACAACCAATGTTACTGGTAAGAATTAAAATAGCTTCGTAGCTACTCACCTGCCCGCACGTTAACATCGCGGCTGACAACCTGCCCCATCTGGTTCTGTGCCTTACAGCGGTACAGAGCCGTGTGGATATCGTGGCGGTAATGCTCCGCTGGGAAAGGTGGAAACACCAGGGAGCCATTTGGATGCACTAGACGTAAGTCTGGGATCTGTACTACGGGAGTACCGTCCCCCAAACTCCACGCCAGTTCGGGTGGGGGGCTCCCATGTGCAGAGCAGTCCACACGGCCCCCTGAACTGTTGGAAAACTCCACACGATGAGGGGGTTCTTGTATGAACAGGGGTCCCTTCAAGTCCAGCGCAACGCTCCACACTGAAACACAACACATTAATAAAGATAAACGTAGAGCTCTCATGTACTTAATTATACACCCGATGTAAAGGCGTATGGCGGAGTGGAGGTATTGTTCCACTCATACATAACCTCTGTTTTGGATGAACGTAAGTGTTCAGGACCAAAAACCGGTAGGCCTATGGATGCTTTGGAGAAGAAAATTTGCTGCCGATGCGGGGAATTGAAGACTGATCGCCCAGTCTTTCAACACCTAAGAGTAAACTTCACCCTAGAACAGACCGTGAAGGCCCACAAGAGGAATAGAGGTACAGCTCTACTCTTTCTTTAACCTGGGCGCTGGATGGGGTGGATGGTCAAAGCCACGCCCCGGCCTCTTTACTAGCGGAAGACACCCGGTAGTACTGAAGGCTTCGTGGGCCCTCTGGCCGGCCTGGATGGGTGCGGAAAATCTCGCCCCAACCGGGATTCAATTCCCGGACCGTCCATCCCGTAGCGAGTTGTTATACCGACTGAGTTATCCCAGCCCATCCTTCAGCACGTAACCTTATTTTTACACTGAATGGTCTTCTCAGACCTTACAGCTTTACGTCATTGTGCTGGCATGGCTTCAAGGAATGTCAGGCTCAAGCACTGACACTTGCACCGCAGTTTTTAAACCACTGACGGGCAACCACAGGCTCTCCTGACTTACGTCTAGTGCCAGTGGCAATTTTGAACACGATTAACTTATGTTCCCAATTAGAATGAAGTATACCATTTTAGTGATTTGGTGAACCTCAAACGCCTAGTTTTATCTGGTAAACCGATATTTATGTTCCATCGGGATTCGTGTATATAGCATGGGAAAACGTCTTATGTTGGAAACTTTCAAATGGGGGTAATGAGAAAAATTCGGAGCTGCAACTCCAGCATCACCCTTACACATTCCAATCTAGGCTGGCTTTAGTAAGAACTAGTGACAGCGTATTTCAGTTATAAGTACATCGACTCAAATTCCGTGTACTTCTTAACAGCATATGAATGACTAAAAAGGAGGAAGGTTTTTACTAAAGTTTTTCCTTTCTTAGAAAATAATAAAGTCCTAAACATTAAATACAATTCATTGCTCTGTCGAATTTAAGAACAATTAATAATAATTCTTTCACGGAATGTCATATAAATTTCCCCTGAAAAATAAGACTTTCACTGCTAACAACGAGTTTGAGCTACGCGGAGGGTTTGTAGGTTTTAAAATGGCCCTCGTGGAATGAAAGGTTGCTCTACACAGACTTAGACGTTTGTAAGAGGACTATGCTGGTTAAAGGAAGGCATTCTTCACAGCTCGTGGGTGTGGTGCAGGCTAACTGAACATGCCAGCAATTCGCAAAAAAGTGAGCCAAACACTGTGCGACACTCTAGACTGATCTACAGGAACTAGAGCTTCATAATTTGCAGCTTTTTTGACCTCCTGTTGTTAAAGAATGTATAGGTTAATTGCTTTTTATCACAACTGAAAGTATTTGGAAAATTTATAAAAAAAAAAAGGTTCTTCGAAGTTTTGCATAAAGATATACTGTATGTTTCGAATGCACAGCAAATCATAACATAAGAACAGACAATAAAATATTTGGAAATATGTCAGGGTTCCAACAAGCATATCTAGGAAGGTATCAAGAAATGAGAATTGCAAACACGACAAAAAGTCATATTAAATTCAGGCATTACTTTTTGTGACTCTGTTCGAAATCTCTGTTCTTCCCGTCAGGTATCCAAGGACGTAAAATTAATTTGTTCAAAACTGCAGTTCTATGTCGTGTTGTGTAGACCGTGAAACCTGATCTACAAATCCAAGAGACAATCATATATATTACAGGTGTGTGAGAATAGGATGTGAGGAGAAAACAGGATCCTAGGAGCGACATGTGACAGGAGGTTGGAGAAAAGCGCATGTTGAGAAACTGTGTCACTTGTTCTCTTGATTAATTCATTGGACTCGAGGATAGCTGGTGGGCCGATGTGTACATGGTACTGAAACTTCGGGTTCCTCGCAAGGTGCAGCATTCTTTGAAACTGAGTATATGGCAGCTTTTCAAGACGGACTGTGCTGCGCGTAGTTAGACTCAAGTGAGAGTGATGCACGCCAGGAGGGTCCTCGCTGGCCAGAACTGGTCATTCAGGAAAGAGACTAGTCATGGGTTGGAGGAAAGGGCCATGGTTTACGATAAAACGTGAGTTTCCGTGTATTTGCTGTTTCCATTTGGATCGTGCAGATAAGGTAAATAGTGAATAGTGCACCTTTACACTCATATTGCTTAAATGAAAAAGTAAAACTGTACAAGACTAAATAGACTGTCACAGGAACATGTATTGAGACACATATTAAAATAAAGTATAAAACTGTCCATAAAAAGACAAACGTGGATTTTTGAATCTTAAGTTTTTAATCCCTGAAGAAATCGCCTCAACTTACTGACTTACATCTTACTTGATGGTTATTTACTGGCTCTCTGGAAGGTGGGGGGGGGGGGAATTCGATTCCTTTTAACAGGTGCTAGAAGATACATAAAGTCCTTAACAACGCGCGAGATCTGGTGGGACTGATACATCTTACTGGCTCCAGATCTTTACCGGAGACAGAAGCACCCAGTGGACTCTAATAGACTTGCACCTCTGATTAAGTAGCACATTAATTTTTGTATGGACAGTGGAGACAAAGTTTAACGTTGTGCTTCATTCTGTATTAAATGCAGGTAAGTTGGCAGCTTCGAAATGTGGCTTTTTTCTTATTCGTAATTGTTGTATAATTCTTTTTCATCGCGTTTTCTATTTTCCATTTTAAGTGTTCCTTTAGTGCACGCCAGTTCTTATAAAGGCGTGTTGCTAACTGCCAATGCACATTTCAGTACTCACAATTCACTCATTGCTCTTTGAAATCGAAAAAGCTTATTGTAAATTTAAGTATAATTCTCATGATATTTTGCTAGAATAGCGGGCAGCTGGCGATGTAATCGGTATTTTTATTTTAGCATAATTTTTAGCTCCTTTTGATATAAACACTGATTATTAAAATAAATGTTGGCGTTACAATGCAATATCATCTTCCTAATTATCTCGGCTCTATTAATGGGATTTTCCCATGTAACTTCTAATATTATCTTGGCGTCTGGTTGATGCTTTTCGCTTTTTTTATTTAATACAAAGAACAAGTGGGCAGGTAGCAATGAGGTCAGAATTATTAAAGAAAAGTACTAAATTATGATGCAAACATTTATTTTAATAAGTACCGTTTATACAAAAAAACAGGTCCAATTATCCTAAAATAGAAATATCGAATACTTCGCCAATTGCCCAATATACTAGCGAAGAGTTTATGATCCTTACAACTAAAGATAAAACAAAATATTTTACTTCACAAGAATATATTGAATTCTGAATTACGTAGTAATAATTCGCAATTAGGAACACACTTTTACAAGAACTGGCCCATATTTATGTAGAACTGTGTGACAGAAAAGGAATATGCAACAGCTAATTACATATTAAGACTTTCATTGTGTCAAAACAGAGGAATTCTTCAAGCAAATATAAAGGTCTGGTTATTTTACCTAAGGCAAGTAGCTACCAGGGCTCAGAAGTAACTCCCAGCACTCAGGATTAGTTACCAGCATTCCGAATGTTACCTCAGACCTGGATTTAATACATTGTTAATAATGGAACTCTGAGCGTTTACAATCTTACGAACACTTCGATATTCTTACTATCGTCCTTTACAATTTGCAGTCCTGGGATACGTTATTATGTTCGGCAGTTAGCGGTGGGGAGAGGTGCAGGAGAGACTCTGGGTCTCCAGTGGTTATAGAGACTTCTTTATCCAGGGGTAAGGTCGGTGCAACGTGAAGCTAACCATTTACTTTCATAAACTCTCGAGGGTTAAGAATGAGAAACGTTTAGTCTCTATTCCCAAGTTTTTATTTCTGTTGTTCCACAAAACATGAGTTATTTATATGTAATTTTGCTGAGTTCTGTACCGTCATGTTCATCGTATCCCTTCACATTGCATTCTATGCGAGATCTGCTCAATACACAGGTCGCGGCCAACATGTGCCTGCGACAGACCATTACGTGTATGTTGCCCGCGAAGGCTTTTGAAACGAGGAAACGTCTTTTAACCCTTTCCTCGGCACAGCCGAGACAGAACAAGAAAGCAAATTTCAAAATTCATGAGCTGTTTATTCACAGAGACATACTTTGCATTATTGATTCCCTGAGTAAATTACCTCACCGTAGCCTAGGTTCTGAACTACAATTGTTACAAATTTTTCTCATTATTATCATTATATTTTAGTACACACAAAATATAAGCAAATACACAGATAAAATTAAACATATAATTATACGTAGCTTTTTTTATTCATTCTGTGTATTGAAATTCATGTTTCCCGCATGCAGACCAAATTTTCCCGAAGTTTCCCTACCACATGAAAGACTGACCACTTCTGCTGTACGTTGATATGATGTCATGAAATACTCGATATGTACCAGAAGTCATAACACTCATATTTTCTCTGTGTGTGTGTGTGAGGTCGCAACCCGCAGACTGGCAATCCTGGCTGAGACTTTTGTTGTCTTATAGAACAGAGACTTTTCTTTTTTCCGTCAGTTACTTCCGGCATATGCCGTGAGAGTTCTTTAAACGAGGACACGGCCGTTTCCTTTCAGATTTCTTTCAATAATTCATTATTCATCCCGTCATTCGAATTCCTAAGAGTAAAATTAAACAAACAATTCTTCTGATTTTATGCTACTCATATCGTGCATATTTTTACATATAACATATTACACATTTTTACACATTAACCCACAAATGCACTCAATAAAATACGCAAAATACAAATCATAAAATACAATTCATGAGAAGTATCAAACTCGTAGATGTTTCGGCACCGGAGCTCCATCTGTAAGGAGTCTAACAGAACAAAGGAATACAAGTTCAGCGCACTAGTCTAGGTATCATTGTTATGTATTTATTTTATGATTTGTATTTTATTGCATTTTATTCAGTTCATTTGTGGGTTAATGTATTGAATAAATTAATTTAATTCATTATATTAAAGTTCGAATATCTGAAGGTTGACCCTGACTTGAGGTATCTTCGGCTTCAACCGCAGTCTTTCCAGATGGCTGCTATCAGAGTGCCTACAGTGTAAATCGACTACTTCTGTCTTTAGGTACAAAACTCCCAGAACACTGCTTTCATCTGCAAGGAGGAGCATTCCCAGAAGAATGTATTTATCTTCAAAGAAAGAAGTTCCTACAAGAATGATTTTATATTTAAAACAGCAAACTCCCAGAAGAATGCTTTTATGTTCAAGGTAGAAAAGTTCCAGTAACATAAGAATCAATTCATCGTGTTCATTTGTCACGTTAACTTCGGCAGGAAATTTTTCAGTACCTGTATGTTACGACGGACGGTCCACGGAAAGAGAGAAGTTGAGGTTCTGCAAGACATTACGTCGATTCTGCTGAGGTGAGAGGCCGTGTCGGGAACTTGATGAAAGTTTTCATATGAACGGCAAGAGAATCACAGGTTGCCGTTATGTGAGGAATCTTGACGTAAAACAATTACGAGCTACGTGAAGCTACCCATGGGACATGGGGATCGACTTGCATTTTGTATGACTGTAATTCTATATTCATGAGACGTTAGAGATATTTGCGCCAGCTGGCTTATTTGAGTGAAAATCTATATAACGTTCACGCCACTGGAGTTCACTCTACACGGTGTGTATATGTCTGTATATATGCATGTATCTGTTCTGTGTAACACAAGGTTATCCGACCAGCGAGTTCACACAGGAGTTGTACACCTTGAAACTCTAAAACTTAGTTGTGTTTAGGATAAAAACAGTCTGTAAATGATTCTGAATGAGTATTATTCCTGCTATTTTGTGAATAAGGTGATTTATATCTTTATTTGTAGCTTTGTATTTTGAATTCCGATCGTCCGAAGACCAAACTTCCTGGAACCCTCGGGGGGCTGTCCAGGCCGGTACAGGGATTACCTTACTCTTTACCCTATGCTAAATGGCACAGAATAGAAGACTGTGTGTTCTGGCTAACAGAGTTGAAATTCATGTCAAAGATAGGTAGAAGAATTGTTACGAAAGAGGAGAAAGAAGCACCACACAGGAATTCAATTTCGAAGTGAATGAAGACATGGAAAGAGGATAATTCTGAGACTGACAGGATACGAAGTGGAGACCCAGATCTACAGGAAGACTGTAGAAGCAGCTTTGTGCAAAGCCCACGGATAAAAATAAATGGGCATTAATGGAACAATACACTGCTAAAACAAAAGCGTACAAAATTCTCAGAGTAAAATTGCATCGGAGGCCTTATTAGGATCAATTGCAACAAGTATAGCGGGAAAAGGGCTACCAAGGGTCATTACATTTATTTCGCCAGTTTATTGAAAAGTTTGAAATGATACTTCAGTCCTTGACAGTCATCTTTCCTTGATGAAGAAATAAGGCGCATTTTCCAACTTTTTCAATAATAATTAACTATGGTAGCCCACTTCCCGCAATGTTTTAGGCAGATGATCCTTATAAGGCATCCGATGCAATTTTGTGCGCCATTGTATTAGCAGTATATTGCTCCAGTAATGCCCATTTATTTATATCTGCAGGCTTTGCACAAAGTTTCTCCCACATAAGCCACAGTCTCCCCGGAATAACCCCTGCCTTCCACTTCACAGCCTGTCTATAGCAGAATTAGTCAATTTGAATCTCTTCATCCACTTCGAAATTGAGTTCCTGTGTGCTGCTTCCTTCTCCTGTTTTGTACCAATTCTTCTTCTAACCTTTGACATGAACTTCAACTCTGTTAGCCAGAACACACAGTATTCACTTCTATGACATTTAGTGTAGGATGGATGATCGGAATAGAAAATAAAATAGAATATAAACAAAAGGCCCTGTAAAAGAATACCGAAAATACTAAAAAAAAAAAAAAAAAAAAAAACAACGGCGCAAAGGATAACAGGGGAACAAAAAAAAGAGAGGAGGGGAGGGGGAGAAAGGAAAAGAAAAAAAAAAAAAAAAAAAACAAAAGGCCCTGTAAAAAAAAACCGAAAAAAAAAAAAAAAAAAAAAAACTATAGACCAACGGGCAGAAGGATGCAGGGGAGACCACTAAAGAGACTTATAGATGTGTGAGACCGGAACGGGTCAACCAGTGGCCCAACTCCATATTAGCTAGATTATGAAGAGTGTGGTGATGAATAGTCTACAAAGAAATAAAAATATAAATACTGTTATTTATAAAACAACTGAAATAATTACTCATTCAAAATAATTTACAGATTGTTTTTTATCCTAAACACAAGTAAAGACATTATAGTCTGTAGATATAAAGGACTTCAAGAACTCCTTGTTACTAATACGATAATTCAGAAGGGTGAATAATATACTGGTAACACTACGGGCTTATATTCGACAGATGGTCTGTTCGAATCATGACCGGGAAACTGACTTTCCTGAGACTGTTGTTGTTTCCCTCAGCGCCTCTAAGAAAATTCCGGGCGATAATACCACAAAAACTACTTTCAAAATCTCTTTTCTGCATCATCATTCACGAACCACCAACTATATATTCCGCGATACTGACAGCTTCGCATCTGCAGCAGTGACCATTAAGACAGGTTGCAGGCACTGACAGCTGTATTATACTACGCCACCCACTGTCTGCGAGTATATGGGATGAGTCATTAAGTGCTTCATTGAACTACACAAGACACATCTAGTATAGGGTGAGACACCGACAGCTTTACTAAACTACACTAGTCACTATCTGCAGTACACACATAGGTTGAAAGAATGACAGATTTTCTACACCACACCTGTCAACACTTACAGTATACACATAGGCTGAGACACTGACACCCTCATTAAACTAATAAGTCACCATCTACATGGTCTGAGACGTTCACAACTTCATTAAACTACACCGATCACCATCTATACAGGTTGAGACACTGACACACTCATTCAAATATACCAGTCACTATTTACATATGGAGAGACATTTAACGACACGAGACACATCTGTTACAGAGTGAGACACTGGCAGCTTTACTAAACTACACCAGTCACCATCTACAATATATAGGTTGAGACCCTAATATCTTCATTAAACTACGCCAGTCACCAGCCATATAGGTTGAGACACTGACACCATTAAACTACATTAGTCACCATCTACATATGTTGAGAATCAGCATTTTCATTAAACATCAGTCACAATTTATATAGGGTGAGACACTGACAACCTATTAAACTACACCAGATATTTTCTATATATATGTTAAAAAATGCCACCTAGATTAAACAACACCAGATATTTTCTATGTACGTTAAAACACTGGCACCTCGATTAAAGTACACCAGACATTTTTATGTATGTTAAAACACTGACACCTTGATTAAACTACACCAGAAAATTTCTATGTATGTTAAAATAATGACACCTTGATTAAACTACACCAGACATTTTCTATGTATGTTAAAACAATTACACCTCTATTAAACTACACCAGACATTTCTATGTATGTTAAAACACTGACACCTCGATTAAATTACACCAGACATTTTAAATGTATGTTAAAACAATGAAACCTCGATTAAACTACACCAGACATTTTCTATGTATGTTAAAACACTGACACCTCGATTAAACTACACAAGACATTTTCTATGTATGTTAAAACACTGACACCCCGATTGAATTACACCAGACATTTTCTATGTATGTTAAAACAATGACACCTCGATTAAACTACACCAGACACTTTCTATGTATGTTGAAACAATGACACCTTGATTAACATTGACACCTCGATTAAACTACACCACACATTTTCTACGTATGTTAAAACAATGACACCTCAATTAAACTACACCAGACATTTTCTATGTATGTTAAAACAATGACACCTCGATTAACACTGACACCTCGATTAAACTACACCAGACATTTTCTATGCATGTTAAAACAATGACAGCTCGATTAAACTACACCAGACATTTTCTATATATGTTAAAACAATGACACTTCGATTAACACTGACACCTCGATTAAACTACACCAGACATTTTCTATGTATGTTAAAACAATGACACTTCGATTAAACTACACCAGACATTTTCTATGTATGTTAAAACAATGACACCTCGATTAAACTACACCAGACATT